>ERZ772969.748-NODE-748-length-29074-cov-4.564665_pt1 | contig 29074 bp, 26 predicted proteins | sample MGYA00511676_ERZ772969 | MGnify/ENA primary metagenome ERZ772969 (study PRJEB29015, sample SAMEA2737651) | human gut metagenome | biome: human gut; feature: human-associated habitat; material: faeces | place: China | collected 2012 ... | reverse complement strand
GTCAAGGGGTTATACCCAGCGAGCCGAGCCACCCGTTTTACGGGTGGCGGCGACTAAATAAATATGAAAAATCAGAAAATTCCTTGAGATGAACAGGTATTTCTATTATAATAGCCTTGACTTAAAAGAATCAATAAGAACAGTCATAAGGAGTATCCGATGAATGATAATGATTATAGAGAGGTAATAGACGGGGAGACTGCGGAAAGCAACGCACTTTCCAAGGAGGGCGAGACGGACGCGGCGAGTGAGGAGCGGGGGATGACGGAGGCTTCTGACGGGGAAACGTCTGCTGGTCAGGAGACAGAGTATGAGGACATCTGTTATATCTGTCACCGCCCGGAGCATGTGGCAGGACGGATGATCAAGATCCCCAATGACATCTGCATCTGTCAGGATTGTATGCAGCGCACCTTCGACAGTATGAACCAGTCCGGTTTTTCGATGGATGACATGATGAATCTGAATCTGGGCAAGATGCCGAATATCAGCATGATCAATCTGTCGGATCTTCAGAATCTGCAGGGCACGCTTCCGAATCATCAGAAGCTGAAGAAGAAAAAAAAGAAGGAGAATGAAAAGCCTGTCATTGATATTGCAAAGATTCCGGCGCCGCACCGGATCAAGGCTTCCTTAGATGAATATGTGGTAGGGCAGGAGCAGGCAAAAAAGGTCATGTCTGTCGCTGTTTACAATCATTATAAGAGGATTGCAGCGGATGAGAAGGACGGCATTGAGATCGAGAAGTCGAATATGCTGATGATCGGTCCGACCGGCTGCGGAAAGACATATCTGGTTAAGACGCTTGCAAGGCTTTTGGATGTGCCGCTTGCGATCACGGATGCGACTTCTCTGACAGAGGCTGGATACATAGGCGATGATATCGAGAGCGTGGTGAGCAAGCTTTTAGCGGCTGCGGATAATGATGTGGAGCGCGCGGAGCATGGTATTATTTTTATTGATGAGATTGATAAGATTGCAAAGAAGCGCAATACGAATCAGCGCGACGTCAGCGGCGAGTCGGTGCAGCAGGGGATGTTGAAGCTTTTAGAGGGCGCGGAGGTCGAGGTTCCGGTCGGCGCGAGCAGCAAGAATGCGATGGTGCCGATGACGATGGTCAATACAAAGAATATCTTATTTATCTGCGGCGGAGCGTTTCCGGAGCTGGAGGAGATCATCAAGGAGCGTTTAAACAAGACGGCTTCGATTGGGTTTGGCGCAAAGCTGAAGGATGAATACGATCAGAAGGAAAATCTGCTGTCAGAGGTGACGGTGGAGGATGTGCGCAAATTCGGCATGATACCGGAGTTTTTAGGAAGGCTTCCGGTCATGTTTACGCTGGATGCGCTGACAGAGGATGCGCTGGTACGAATTTTAAGAGAGCCGAAAAATGCAATTTTAAAGCAATATGAGAAGCTGCTCGCAATGGATGAGGTTCGTTTGCAGTTTGATGAGGATGCGCTGTGCGCCATTGCAAGAAAGGCGAAGGAGAAGAAGGTGGGCGCGCGTGCGCTTCGTGCAGTCATTGAGGAATTTATGCTTGATATTATGTATGAGATTCCAAAGGATGACAATATCGGTACTGTTACGATCACGAAGGAGTATGTGGAGAAAAAGGGAAGTCCGCGGATTGAGATGCGCGGCTGCGCCCGTATTGCAGATGGCGGCACACCTCAGATTGCGGGGAGCACCGTATAAAATAAAATATCGCATAAATGAAAAGCCTCCGGCATCTATTAAATATGAATAGATGACCGGAGTTTTTTATGGCAGACTGCAGACAACAGATACATTCAAATGACTATTATGATTTTATCATCCCCTATGGGGTGGGAACGGAGGAGCTGACAGTAGGCGGCTGTACACAGAGAGTCTCGGAGGACTATGATGTGTTCTTTTTCCCACGGGAGGGACTGCCGCCGCTCTCGATCGGAAATTACAGCTATACGACAATTCCAAAGTGCTATGGGCTGTTAGACACGACGGCGCTTGAGGCGTCGGGGATCCTTAGGATGCAGAATCAGCCGGTGCTCTCTCTAAAGGGGGAAGGGGTACTGATTGGTTTTATTGACACGGGGGATGGAGTAATTATATTGTCAAGCTTCAAAAGCGGCAAATAAAGGGCTGATTTTGCCGTTGCATTGTCGGGGATGTTCAAGTATACTGACGGTAGAAAATTGTAAGGAGGAGCATCCATGAGACGCATTGCGATTGTGGAGGATGAAATTTGCTATGTTCAGCAGTTGCAGGAGTATATCGAGCGTTTTTCCAAGGAATCCGGAGAACGGTTTGAGGTATCCTGTTTCACGGATGGGGCGGCTTTGGTTGAAAAGTTTAAGGCACAGTTTGACATGATCCTTTTAGATATTGAACTGCCGCTGATGGACGGGATGACAGCGGCAGAGGTGATCCGGCAGTCAGACCCTGAGGTAGTCATTATATTTATCACTAATATGGCGCAGTATGCCATTCGGGGGTATGCGGTGGACGCGCTGGATTATCTGCTGAAGCCTGTCAACTACTTTGTGTTTAGCCAGCGTTTTGCGAGAGCGCTGGGACGCATGAAAAAGAAAGAGCGTTATTACATTACGATCGCAGTGAAGGGGGGAACGATGAAGCTTGAGGCGGGCAGCATCTTTTATGTGGAAAGTCAGGGGCATAATCTGATATTTCACACCCGCACGGGAATCATGAAGGGGCGCGGCGTGTTAAAAGAGATCGAGCAGCTCCTGACGGAACATGATTTTTTTCGCTGCAACAACGGCTATCTGGTCAATTTGGAATATGTGGACGGCGTGCGGGATGGAAATGCTATTGTAAACGGAGAGGCGCTGCTGATCAGCAGACCGAGAAAGGCAGAGTTTTTGGAGGCTTTGGCAAAATATATGGCGGGAGGAAACCACTGATGGAAGAAATGCTGCCAAATATACCGAGAGTGTATACCGCACTGGCGGAGTGGGGCGCCTGTATGCTCTATATTCTGCTGTACAGAAGACGCATAAGGGGAGTACGTTTTTGGGGAACGGTCGGCATCGGATTTCTTTTCATGGCGGTCTTTTTGATCATAACGGGTCGGCTTCCGCTGCAGATGTGGATGATCTGTATGGCGGTTGCGGTGGGGATGATGTACCTAATGTTTTTGATGTGCAGCGAGCTGTCCTACACTGCTGCCGGATATTGTACAGTGCGTGCGTTTATTCTTGCGGAGCTTGCGGCATCATTGGCATGGCAGATTTATCTTACTATTTTTTATGATAAGGGCGCTGAGGCGAAGCGGTGGGAATTTCTGTGTGTTCTTGTGGTCTATGCGGCGGTTTACGGTCTGATGTATCGTCTGGAAAGCTGTTATCCGAACAGGCGGGACACCCTTTTCGTGGAAGCCGGGGATTTGTGGCCGACAGCCTTGATCGGGATCTCCGTATTTTTTGCCAGCAACATGGGATTTGTGCCGTTTTCGACAGAATTGGACAAAAAGGCATGGTTTCAGGTTTACAAGACACGCACGCTGGTAGATCTTTCCGGAGAGATTCTGCTGTTTGCGCATCATCTTTCGCGCAGTATGCTGCATATCCGCAGAGAATATGATTCGATACAAAGCGTCCTGCAGAACCAGTACATGCAGTATTGTCAGAGCAGGGAAACGATCGATCTGATCAATCGGAAATATCATGATCTGAAGCATCAGATCACGCTGCTGCGGGCAGAGCCGGATCATGCGCGGCGCAAGGAATATCTCGATGAGATGGAACGGGAGATCAGGAATTACGAGGCGCAGAATAAGACAGGAAATTCGGTTTTGGATACGGTTTTGACAAGCAAAAGCCTTCTGTGCGTGGAGCGGGAAATCCAGTTTACCTGCGTGGCGGACGGAAAGCTTCTGGCAGATATGGATGCGATGGACATCTGCACGATTTTCGGAAACGTGCTGGACAATGCGATTGAGTGCGAGACGGACATCGCAGAGAAAGAAAAGCGGATCATTCATCTGGCGCTGTTCTCCAAAAAGGAATTTCTGGTCATCCGTGTGGAAAATTATTTTGAGGGAAAACTGGATTTTAAGGAGGGGGTTCCGGTCACTACCAAAAAGGATGCAGATCATCACGGATATGGAATAAAGTCTGTCCGTTATACTGCAGAAAAGTACGGCGGAAGTGTGTCGATTCGGACGCATGAAAATTGGTTCGAGATCGATATTCTGATCCGGCGGCAGAAAAGTGGGTGAAAAAAGCAATTCATGCAAGGAAACATGCAAACCATGCCAAAGGTGTCCGGCAGACGGCAAAGGTGTTATGATAAATTTAATTTTTGGAATAGTGTGACACCAAAGGAGAATTTGCATGAGGCATGAGGACATTTTAAAGAAATTGACGAGAGAGCAGAAGGTAGCGCTGCTGTCCGGTCAGGATATTTGGAGTACCTATGCGTTCCCGGAGGCGGGCGTTCCGTCGATGGTCCTTTCGGACGGTCCCCACGGCGTCCGGCGTCAGATGGGCGCCGGCGATCATCTGGGTCTGAATGAGAGCTGTCCGGCGACTTGTTTTCCGACAGCCGCCGGTCTGGCAAACAGCTGGGACATAGAGCTGGCGGAGCAGATGGGGACAGTCATAGGCGCTGAGGCGGCAAGTCAGGGCGTCGGCACGCTGCTTGGTCCCGGGTTAAATATCAAACGAAGCCCGCTGGGCGGACGTAATTTTGAATATTTTTCGGAGGATCCCTATCTGTCCGGGAAAATGGCGGCAGCGCTGATCCGGGGAATACAGTCCAATGGGATCGCGGCATGTCCGAAGCATTTTGCGGCGAATTCCCAGGAGCTGCTGCGGATGTCAAGTGACAGCATTGTGGATGAGAGAACCCTGCGTGAAATTTATCTGACTGGTTTTGAGATTGCGGTTAAGGAGGGCGGCGCAAAGGCGATCATGACCTCGTATAACCGTTTAAACGGTGTGTACACGAATGAGGATGCCAAGCTGCTTACAGATATTTTGCGGGGAGAATGGGGATTTGACGGATTTGTCGTCACAGACTGGGGAGGCTCTAACGACCATGTAGAAGGGATCCGGGCAGGGAGCAATCTGGAGATGCCCGGTGTTCTCGGAGATAGTGACGGGGATGTGCTGCGTGCGTATCAAGAGGGGCGTATCACGGATGAAATCATTGACCAGCGTGTGGACGAGCTTCTGGATGTGGTATTTTCTGTACACGGTGCGGTGGAGCAGGCAGCGAGATCGTTTGACGAGGAGGCGCACCATGCACAGGCGCGCCGTGTGGCAGCTGCGACAGCGGTGCTGCTGAAAAATGAAGGCGGACTGCTGCCATTGGCATCCGGCTGTAGGACGGCGATCATTGGCGATATGGCATTCACCCCCCGGTATCAGGGCGCCGGGTCTTCCGTGGTCAATCCCACAAGGTTAGACAGACCCGCGGACATGCTGGAGCAGAGTGGCTTGGAAATTATTGGAGCGGTGCAGGGATACCGCAGAGACGGCAAAGCGGATGAGGGGTTAAAAAACAGCGCTGTTGCACTGGCGCGTTCTGCGGAGGTGGTGCTGCTTTATCTGGGACAGCCGGAAATTGCAGAGAGCGAAGGGATGGATCGGGAGAATATGCGCCTTCCGGGCAATCAGGAGGAGCTTTTGCAGGCTGTTTCCGAGGTAAATAAGAATGTTGTTGTGATTCTCGCCGGCGGAAGTCCGGTGGAAATGCCGTGGCTGGACCAGTGCAGAGCTTTGCTTAACGGTTATCTTTCCGGTCAGGCGGGTGCGGGCGCGATGGCAGATATTCTTACCGGAAAAATCAATCCGTCCGGAAAACTGGCGGAGAGCTATCCGGTGCATTCTGAGGATGCGCCAAGCTATAATTATTTTCCGGGCAGACAACGGACAGCGGAGTACCGGGAGGGCTTGTTTGTGGGATACCGTTATTATCAGACGGTAGGGAAGAAGGTTTGCTTTCCGTTTGGGTATGGGTTAAGCTATACCAGTTTTTCCTATTTCAACCTACAGGTATCGCGTGAGAGCGTGAGCTTTACCGTGACAAATACCGGGGAACGGTTTGGTGAGGAGATCGCGCAGCTTTATATCGGCATGAAAGAGAGCGAGCTGTTCCGTCCTGCCATTGAATTAAAGGGCTTTGCAAAAGTGGGTCTTGCACCGGGAGAGAGTAAAACGGTTGTGATAGCGCTGGACGATAAGGCATTCCGTTACTACAATGTCTGGACGAGGCATTGGGAGATCGAAACGGGAACCTACACCATTTCGGTAGGACCGAATGCGGCGGAGCGTCCGCTGCAGAAAACTGTGGAGGTGGACGGGACGCAGGCGTCTGTCTCCTATGACAAAGAGAGATTGAAGGATTATTACAGCGCCCGGGTGGAGTGTGTGTCGGATGCGGCGTTTGAAGCGCTGCTGGGACGTCCCATTCCCGAAAAAGACTGGGATGAGCGCGCGCTTTTGGAGATGAATGACTCACTGTCGCAGCTTTATTATGCGAGGAATCCTCTTGCCCGGCTTGCAGGGAAAATACTAAAGGATATAAAACGAAAGAGTGTGGAAAAGGGCACGCCGAATTTGAATGTGCTGTTTATCTATAATATGCCGTTTCGGGGGATTGCCAAAATGACGAACGGGATGGTCAGCATGGACATGGCGGCTTCGATACTGACTATCTGCAACGGCCATTTTTTCCGGGGATTGGGCGGCGTTATCCGGGGATTTTTTGCAAACCGCAGAATGCATAAGGAAAGGAGCAGACGACTGTGAATGCATTTCAAATATGGAAGGGAAAACATCCGGATTTGTGGGAATTTATTTTATTTAATATTTTGTCAAACTGCGCCACGGTGACAAATTTCATCGTGATGTGGTTGGGCACGGGACTGCTGTTTACAGGACTGTCCGATCAGCCGTTTCAATTCCTGTTTTTTCGGTATACGACGCCGGAGAGCTTGGGACTGTGTGGTTTCCTGAGCTTTCTGGCGGCGACGGCAGCAGCGCAGACGGTGAACTTCTTTGTTCAGAAGTACTGGGTATTTCGGTCCAATGCGGCGTTTCAAAAGGCGGTTCCGAGGTATATTCTGCTGGCTGTTGTGCTTGTGGTGCTTTCTTCGGCGCTGCCTGCTTACAGTCAGGAGCTGTTTATCCGCATCGGGATTCCGGAAGGTCTGGCGCCGACACTTGCGAATATCCTGAACATCCTGCTGCAGGTAGTCATCAGCTATCCGGCTATGAAATTTTTCATTATGAAAAAAGAATAAATATCTTTTCAAGACCTTTCTGTGATGTGAAGATCATGGGAGGGTCTTTTTTGACATAAGAGCGGTTCGCGAAGCGTGTCGCTCGTTGTTGACATAAGAGTGGCTCGCAAAGCGTGTCGCTCGTTGTTCATATAGGGGTGGCATACAGGACGCACCGCGCGCTGTTTTACGAATGAGACATGCCTCCTTGCGCATAGAATCTCAAGGGAAAGGGGGAGAGGTCTTGGACAGTGAGATTCTGCAAAAAATGAGTCAGGCAGACATCCGAACGGTAAAACCGGAGGAACTGGTCGATATTACAGGGATTGAGATTGACCGGAAGCAGCCGGCAGCAAAGCGGATCAAGAGCTATGTGGAGCAGGTACATAATCCGTATCTTGTCCGTGTGGGAGATTATACGGTAAAAACAGAATATTCGGACTGTGAAGAAACACTGAATGATCGGATGATGCAGTATATTTCCAAAATGGCGGAGCTTACCGCGGATACCGATACAGTAAGCTGTGGGAACAAAGGATCAGGGGAAGCAGAATGAAAAGACAGGTATGTTATCATACGGCGATCTATCTGCGTTTATCGAGAGACGATGAGGATATTGACGGCAGAAAAAAGAGAGAGAGTGAGAGTATCGCAGCCCAGCGTGAACTGGCACGCTCCTTTGTGGAGGCGCAGGAGGATATGGAGCTGTTTGATATTTATATTGACGACGGATATTCGGGAGTGAATTTCAACCGGCCGGATTTCAAGCGGATGCTGGCGGATATTGAAGCGGGGCGTGTAAATTGTGTTGTGGTGAAGGATTTGTCCAGATTTGGACGAGATTATATCGAAGCCGGGCGATTCATTCAAAAGATATTCCCGGCTTTTTCTGTGCGCTTTATCGCGATTACAGACCGTTATGACAGTCTGACGGCAGACCGCAATACTACCTCTCTTATCATTCCGGTAAAAAACTTTGTGAACGACGCCTACTGTCAGGATATTTCCGGCAAGGTAAAAAGCCATCAGAGGGTAAAGCGGGAAATGGGAAGGTTTATCGGGGCCTTTGCGGTCTATGGGTACCGGAAAGATGAGGCAGATAAAAACCGGCTGGTGGTGGATGCGTACGCGGCGTGCATTGTGAGACATATTTTTGCGTGGAAGCTGGAGGGCATGAGCAGCCTCGCGATCGCAAAACGGCTGAATGAGAACGGGATATTCTCGCCGCTTGCATACAAAAGGGAGCATGGGGAGCATTATGCGACCGGTTTTCGGACGGGGATAGTTTCCAAGTGGTCTTCTGTGACGGTAAAACGGATTTTGACGAATGAGATATATACCGGAACGATGGTACAGGGAAGGTCGGAAAAGGTCAGCTACAAGGTTGATAAGGTGTTAAAAAAACCGGAGGATGAGTGGATTAAGGTGCCGGGGACACATGAGGCGATCATCTGCAGGGAGGATTTCCTTAAGGTGCAGAGGCTTTTACAGGTGGACACCAGAGCGGGAAAGGGGAAAGAGACACCGCACATGTTCGCCGGACTTTTGTTCTGCGGAGACTGCAAAGAGCCGATGATACGCAGGGTGAACAGGTATAAGGGCAGAGAGAAAATATATTACATCTGCTCTACCAGAAACAGAAGCGAGGGCTGTACCAGACACAGTATCGCAGAGGAGGATTTGAAACGTGCGGTCTTTGAGGTCATACGGATCCAGATGCTCCTGCTTACGGACAAGGACAGTCGGCTTGGGTATAGATCTATCAGGGAGGGAGACCTTTCGGAAGCGGCAGGGATCGCGGAGGAGATTGTGCGTCTGCGCAGGGAGCAGGAGAAATATCCGAAGCTTCGCGCAGCGCTTTATGAGGACTTTAAGGAGGGGATTATCACAGAGGAGGACTTTTTATGTTTTGGTAAAATATACGAAATGCAGTACAGGGAAAGAGAGAAGGCGCTTGTCGGACAGGAAGAAATGCGAAAGCAGATGTTGCGCAAGGGGGCGCAGTCCGGTCTGAAGCTGGAGCGGATGAGGGAGAGGCTCCAGCCTGCAGACTTGGACAGGGAGATCTTGCTTGCCTTTGTGGAACGGATAGAGGTCTGTGAGGATAAGCGGATTTTGATACAGCTCAGTTATCGGGAAGCGTGGGAATGGCAAGAGACATTGGCAGATCTTTTTTCGGTACAGCAGAGGGATGGGAGGGGAGCGTTTTAAATGGCGCGGACGTCAAAGCGCAGATTTTGTTTGGAAAACCAAATGGGGAAAGAGGAAGGTGTGGGGAAAGCTTATGCGGCCGGGATTTATGCGAGACTGTCGGTAGAGCACCATGACGGAAAAGAAGCTTCTATCGAAAATCAGATTGCGTTGGCAAAGGAATATTTAAAATCACACGGGGAAATGACCTTGTATGATTGCTATTGCGATTTAGGAGCGACAGGAACGAATTTTATCCGGCCGGATTTTGAGCGTTTGATGGAGGATATTCGGGACGAACGGGTCAACTGTGTGATCGTAAAGGATTTCTCGCGGTTTGGAAGAAATTATATTGAGACCGGAGATTTTGTGGAGAAAATTTTTCCGTTTATGGGCGTCAGGTTTATCTCTATCACCGACCAATATGACAGTATGGACCGGTTGACCGGGAATGAGGCGCTGTCTGTGCACCTGAAAAATATTGCAAATGAGTTTTATGCAAGGGATATTGCAAAGAAGGCGGCAGCCGGCAAGCGCTTGAAAATGGAACGGGGGGAATTTGTGGGAAGCGTTGCCCCTTATGGGTATACGGTGGGGATGAGAAACGGAAAGCGGACGCTTATACGGGAGAAGGCCGGCAGTGAGATCGTCCGGCAGATATTTGTCCGCTATGATGCCGGGGAGACTTTTGCGTCTGTGATCGAATGGCTGTACGGGCAGGGGATCCACCGTCCGAGTGATCACAGAAAATATCAAACAGTCTGCCAGAAGGAGGGACAGGAGTTAAAGCAGTGGGACACGACTGTTTTGCGGACGATATTGAGCAATCAGGCTTATCTTGGAAGTCTTGTGCAGTCGGGAAAATATATGGATGAGCCTGTTGCGGTGGAGCATACGCATGAGGCATTGGTGACCGAGGAGGTGTTTTACCGGGTAGGCGAAAGGCTTAAGGGCAACTGCAGGATGCAAAAATGTACGCGGCGAAGCGGCAAACCGGCGGAAGATATATTTCGGGGCGTCTTGTACTGCGGGGAGTGCGGGCGCAGACTGGTTCGCATGGCACATGGGAAAAAGAGCTTTGGGGAGGAGACAGAACGTTTTGTATTTTACAGCTGTCCGAATAGGAGAAGGATAGACGGGGAACATTGTGCGGGCGGTTATATCACATTTCTCCGGCTTCAAAAAATCATTTTACATATATTAAAGGAGGAATTTGCGCGCTGCGGCGTTTCCTTGAAAATGCTTTTGAACCACAGCAATGCGGAGACGCAAAAACAAAAAATGTTCATACAGAAAAAGCAGGAGGAGCTGCAGGAGGCAATGGAAGGAAAAGCGCTGCAGATGAGCGGCGTTTATCTGGAATACAAGGAGGGGAGGATTTCGCAGACACAGTTTCTGAGACAAAAACAGCTGCTTGTGCAGGAGCGGGAGAAAGTCGGGCAGAAACTGTCGCTCCTGCATACGAAAGCTTCCCTCATAGACGGGCAGGCAGAGCGGCAGAACCGGCTGATCAGTGCTCTTGTGCAATGCGCAGATGGCGGAAAGCTGGATGCGTGTCTGGTTGAAAGCTTGATCGAGCAGATTTTCATTTATCAGGGAAAACGGGCAGTCATTGTCTGGAGGTGGAGGGACACGGCGCAGAAGACACGGGAAGGGATGCACGGAAAGGGATCGTGTGATGAAGCGCTTTGGAATGGAGGAGCAGGATGAATATTGCGATCTATCTGCGGGTATCGAAGGAGGACGCCTTAAGCTGTGAGGAGAGCAGCAGTATCTCCTGTCAGCGGCTGCTTCTGAAGGAGTACATCAGAGAGCATTTTGAGGATTACGAGCTTCTCGAATTTGCGGATGACGGCTACAGTGGTACGAATCTTGACAGACCCGCGATGCGTGCACTTTTGGCATGTGTGAGAGCGCGGAAGGCGGACTGCATCGTCGTCAAGGATTTTTCGCGGTTTGCCAGAGATTATGTGGAGGCAGGCTCCTATGTGGAGCAGATATTTCCGTTTTGGGGTGTCCGGTTTATCTCGGTAAACGACGGCTACGACAGCGGAGACGTCCGCGGGAAAACGGGCGGTATGGAGCGCGCGTTTCAAAATCTGATGAATGACTTGTATTCCAAAGATCTGTCCGTAAAGGTCAAGTCGTCCCTGCACGCAAAAAAGGAGCGCGGGGTGTATTGCAGCGGGAATTGTCCTTTTGGATACAAAAAAAAGGAGGGCGGCAGGAATCAGGTGGAGATTGTGGAGGAGGAAGCAGAGCTTGTGCGGCGGATTTTTCGCCTGACATTGGAGGGATATACTTCGGTGGAGATCGCAAAGAAGCTCAATCAGGAGAACATCAAAGCCCCTATTGAATATCTGATGGCACGCGGAGCAGCGCGCAGGAAGCCTGTTGGAAAAGGATTTTCATGGGAGGGAAGCACTGTCTGCACGATGCTGAGAAATGACTTTTATGCGGGGGATGTGGTCTATGGGAAATATGAGCGGGAGACAGTGGGAGGAAAGCCGCGTTTAAAGCCGAGAAATGAGTGGAGGATCACCTATGACCACCATGAGCCGATCGTTGCGCGGAAGGTATTTGAGGAGGTGCAGCGGATAAGAGGAGAAAGGAAGCCGCGCAGTCTGCAAAAAACACACAGCGACGGCGCGGCGCATGTATTGCAGGGAAAAGTGTTGTGCGCGGAGTGCGGCAGGGCGCTGCGGTACCGCAATGCGAAAAAACCATATTTTTACTGTGGGAGTCGTTATTCGACGGGCAATGAGAATTGTTTGGAGCGGGTGTATGTGTGTGTGTTAGAGCAGACGATTTTATCCGCGTTGCAAAAGGAGATCGGCAGACAGACAGAGATCGGTGATGTGCGGAAATATTATGAGGAGGCGTGCACCAGCCGCTGTCGGGCAGAGCGGAAAGAGATGGATAAGCTTCAGGGGCAGCTTGAGTGTATTGTGGGGGAAAAGGCGAAGACTTATGAACGATACAAAAGTGGGCAGCTTTCCGGAAATGAATATAAAACCGCGCGCAGTGCGCTGCAAAGGAGAGAGGAGCTCTTAAAAAGTGCGCTGCAGCAGCAGGAGCAGCTCTGTGGGAGGATGGAGACGGCGCTTGGTGCGGAGGCTTCGGATGATACCATTTTGCGAAATGCGTGCGGGATCCGCAAGCTGAACCGCTGGGGCACGGAGGTGTTTGTCAGAAAGCTAAGTGTGCGGAACACAGGTCAAATAGAGCTTCTATGGAATTTTTGCGGCAGTCGGGAAGCTGCCCGATAGGGCATAGAAATGGGAGACATGGATTGGATGTTTTGTACAAATCAAACAGTCTATTTTTGTAGGAAATGACGATGACAAATGCAATTTAGGAAGAGAACATGCAGTTTATGCAGAATGAGGAAACCTTCCGCCTTTTATGGTACACTGTTTACAATACAAAAGGTGGGAGGTTCATTTTAATGGAAACAAAAAAGAAATGGAGTGTGGAAAAAATCGCGAAGCTCGCAACGCTGGCTGCTATTGCGGCGGTTGTCGTGGCAATTCTGCTGTCTGCGATTTTTAAGAATCCGATCGGAGCGGATATCCGTCTGATCACAAGGTGTATTCTGGCGGGAACGATCGTGGCGGCGATCGCTATCCTTGCAATGTGGATTTACCGCGCGAAGAAGAACCACAGAATGTTAAAGATATTTTCGGCGCTGCTGTGCGTGCTGTTGGTCGTTGTGGTGGGGCTGAATGTGGCGGTAGCGAACGTTTATGTAATGGTGAATCAGTTTTTGCACCGCAATACGGCGTCGCCTGAGCAGGTGGAGGCACAGACAAAGGCCGCGCAGGAAGTGACGGAGCAGATTGAGGAAGAAGGACTTGTGCTTCTTAGAAATGAAGGAAACGTACTGCCTCTGACAAGTGGTGCGGTAAATCTTTTCGGATTTGCGTCTGATGCGATCATCTATGGAGGATCCGGTTCGGGCGCGGCGGATGAGAGTCAGAATGTGACCCTAAAGGCGGCTTTTGAGAACGCGGGCATTGCGGTCAATGAGGAGCTTGCAGATTTCTATCAGACAAAAAATAATGAAGCGAAAGAGGGCAACGGCGTAACGATCGCACTGAGCGACTATGGAATTAAAGAGCCAGCAGTGGAGGAGTATGCGAACGGTCTTTTGGAAAATGCGAAGGCTTTTTCAGATGCGGCGGTTGTCGTGTTTGGACGTGCCGGAGGAGAAGGCGCGGACATGCCGATGGATATGGCGGACTATACGGGCGGAACTGCCGGAAGGCATTATATGGAGCTGACAGAAAATGAAGAGGCAATGCTTGATATGGTGAAAGAGAATTTTGATAAGGTTATTGTGCTTATCAATTCTTCCTCTCCAATGGAATTAGGATTTCTTGAGGATGAACGGGTGGATGCCGCGCTGTGGATTGGAGGACCGGGTTCTGTCGGACTTAGGGCGGTGGCAAACGCGGTTGTCGGAAAGGTGAATCCTTCCGGACGTCTGGTTGACACATATGCGTACGATGCGACTTCTGCTCCGGCATATATGAATATCGGAGATTTTTCATATACCGGAACAGAACATCCTCAGGGCGGGATGATGGGCGATAAAGAAGCGCCTTATAAGTTCATGAACTATCAGGAAGGTATTTATGTGGGATACCGTTACTATGAGACAGCGGCAGTGGACGGATATATCAACTATGACGAGACGGTCCAGTATCCGTTTGGCTATGGATTGTCCTATACTACATTTGAGCAGCAGATGGGAGAACTGAAAGAGGACGGTGAGAATGTCAGTGTGGATGTCACTGTGACAAACACAGGAAATACCGCCGGAAAAGAAGTGGTACAGTTGTATTATACGCCGCCATATACTGTGGGAGGAATCGAGAAATCGCATGTAAATCTGGTTGCGTTTGACAAGACGGATGTTTTAGAACCGGGAGCAAGCCAGACGCTGACCCTGACGTTTGCAAAAGAAGATATGGCAAGCTATGATTACAAAGAGGCAAAAGCATATGTTCTGGAAGCAGGGGATTATGCGATCAAGCTGATGAAAAACAGCCATGATGTCATTGATCAGAAAATCTTAAACATTGCGGAGACAAAGCGAAACAGAGACAGTGATCTGGTGGAGGCGACCAACCAGTTTGACGATGTGGCGGGAGATGTGACATATGTCAGCCGTGCAGACTGGGCAGGAACTATGCCAAAGGAGAAGGCGGTAGACAAGGAGGCGACGCCGGAGGTACTTGCGGCGCTTCAGAATACATCAGTGGAGACAGATCCGAATGCAGAGGATGTAGTATTTGCAAAGCATGGTCTGACACTTGCGGATGTGAAGGGGCTTGCGTATGACGATCCGAAGTGGGAACAGCTTTTAGAGCAGCTGTCTGTCGCAGATATGGAACAGCTGATCGGAATGAGCGGATGGCAGTCGGTGCGTATTGGTTCTGTAGGCAAACCGGAGGTGCTGGATGTGGACGGGCCTGCCGGATTAAACGGATTGATCAATGGAACAAAAGGAAACCAGTACACAAGTGCGGTGGTGGTAGGCTCTACATGGAACACGGATCTGCCGGAAGCGTTCGGTAAGGCGCTTGGCGATGAAGCATATGCAAATAAGGTGTCGGGAATCTACGGTCCGGCGATGAATATCCATCGTACGCCGTTCAGCGGAAGAAATTTTGAGTACTATTCGGAGGACGGTTTCCTCTCCGGAAAGATGGGCGCTGCGATGGTGCGCGGCTGTAACGATAAAAATGTCTATACCTACATCAAGCATTTTGCCTTAAACGATCAGGAGACCAATGCAATCGGCGGAGCGAACTGGTGCAACGAGCAGGCGCTGCGTGAAATTTATCTCAAACCGTTTGAGCTTACGGTTAAAGAGGGAAAACCAAAGGCGGTTATGACCACATGGAGCAGGCTTGGCGCTACATGGGCAGGGGCGAGCAAGCCGCTGCTTGAGAATGTGCTGAGAGGCGAGTGGGGATTTGAGGGCTTTGTTATCACAGACAATGCGATGATGGGAGATTTCCAGAATGCGGACCAGGCGATTGCAGCGGGAAATGATATGCTGCTTAGTTCTACGCAAAAGGAGATTACCATTGACGAGACGGCGGAAGGACGCCAGCTGATGAGAAAGGCGTGCCATAATATTCTGTATGTAGTGGCAAACAGCAACGCGCTGGAGCATGTCAGACTGGGAGTTCCGGGATGGATTTACGGTCTTGTCGCAGTGGACGCCGTGCTGCTTGGGCTGATCGCGCTTGGATTTATGGGATGCACCAGAAAGAAAAACAAAATAGTGAAGGAGGACGCTGCGTCTGTGCAGTAGTCTGCTAAGGCTTTGTTTGCAATTCGTTGACACAAGAGGGCGTTGATTACACCAATAAATTGTTTCAGTATTCAGACGGAACGTCGCGGATCGTGCGCATTTGGGATCAGTCGGTGACGGAGGGCGAGACGCCGGAGGGGATTTTATACGGGGCGGAGTATACAAAGGAGATGATCGACCGCGCGCTTACCTCAGAAAATCCCTATGAGGTCGTGCCGTCGCGGGATGAGAACGGACACGGGACATTTTTGGCAGGCGTTGCGTGCGGGGGTGAGGATGCTGCTGCTGATTTTATCGGGGCTGCGCCTCAGGCACAGATTGCCGTTGTCAAGCTAAAGGAGGCAAAACCCTATCTGCGGGAGTTTTTTTTCGTGCCGGACGGTGTGCCCGCCTATCAGGAAAATGATATTATGATGGGGGTGTTGTATCTTGACAATCTTGCAAATGTGTTAAATATGCCGCTTGTGATCTGTATCGCGCTTGGAAACAGCATTGGCAGCCACGGAAAAAACGGACCGTTGTCCAGTTATTTGAATTTTATCTGCACAAGGCGCAGACGCTCGATTGTGGTAGCGGGAGGAAATGAGGCAAATTCGCGCCACCATTTTCAGGGGCTGATCGCCGAGGATATGACGTATGAGGACGTCGAGGTGACAGTTGAGGAGGATATGAACGGGTTTTTCCTTGAAATGTGGGCAAATTCACCGGAGCTTTATTCGGTTTCAGTCATATCGCCGACGGGGGAGCAGATCCACCGTGTGCCCGCAAGGGAAAATGCTTCGGAGACGTTTCGATTTGTGTTTGAGAAAACGGTCGTCATGATCGATTATCGTATTGAGACAAAAGAGGAGGCAAACCAGCTGATCTATATGCGCTTTATCGCGCCAAAGTGCGGGCTGTGGGTGATCCGTGTCTACCCGGAAAATATTATCAACGGTTCGTATAATATGTGGCTGCCTATGGCGCAGCTGACCAACGGGCATGTTTATTTTCTGCGTTCCAATCCGGAGATCACACTGACGTCCCCGTCAAACGCTAAGCAGGTCATCACGGTGGGCGGCTACAATGCAGCAAATCAGAGTATGTTCACGGATTCCGGGCGCGGCTATACGATCTCGGGGGAGATCAAGCCCGATTTCGCCGCGCCAGCGGTGAACGTCTACGGTCCGGGTTTGCGGGGAGATTACATCCGGTTTACGGGAACGAGCGCGGCAGCGGCAGTGACAACAGGGGCGGTTGCGCAGATCATGCAGTGGGCGCTGGTGGAGTTAAACAGTCCGCGTCTCTCCAATGCCGGTATTAAGAATATGCTGATACGGGGGACGGGGAAGTCGAATGACAGAAGCTATCCAAATAGAGAGTGGGGTTACGGAACACTCGACGTTTATCAGGCGTTTGAGCGTCTGCGAAACGTGTGAGGACTGTGGGGGGCGCAAGGAAAGGTGGCGGTGGTCATTTATGCCCAAAGTGAGTGAAGATACGTATAAAGTCTGAAGTATTATCATAAGATAAAATTGGTATTGCATTTTTCGTGTTTTTATGTAGAATGTAGTTAGAAAAGCTGTGCATCAGCGGTGGGTTGACACCTAAAATCTGATACGTTTTCCGAACACAGGTGTCGGAGGTTGGCAGGCAACGGAAAAACCTGTTATTTTCCAGACATAGGTGTCGGAGGTTGGCAGGCAACAGAAAAATCAACCATGAAAAGGGAATGTTTGGTGCGGTGGCATGAACATTCCCTTTTTGAAATATTACGGAGTTAATGGCTTGGTTATGGACAAAAGACGTGCAAATAACGCAGGATGTAGCTGATACATTTATAAAAAAGCTTATGATCATAGGGATAAGAGAGTAGAGCTTGAGTGGAACTTCAGTATAGACTGCGGGATCAGTCAGACAAAAGCCTGACTTTTTATTGAGCAAAGCCTGACACGCGAATCGTAGTGACAGGTGTTTTATCGGTTGAAACAGACCTGCGATTTTAGGGAGGCAGCAGTGGAAGATTCGGTAGCGGAAAAGCGATTGGAAGGGATAAAAAGAGAACTGGCAAGGGATCATACGGCTTAGAGATTAAGGGATACCATCCAGGAAGCGCATGTGATAAAATATAAGAGCAATAAATTGGTTGAGTAAGATGCCTGTCATTATGCCTGAGAACGTATGGGTTTCTTATGTTGCGCAGTCACTGATGTTATGGAATTTAGGGGATCAGGCAGATGCTGATAAGGAAACAGGAATAAATATGATAAAGATTGGAATATGCGACGATATAGCGGAAGAACGGGAGAAGCAATATAGGATTGTTCAGGATGTCATACATCGTTTATGTCTGAATGCAGAAGTAAAGTGTTTTCAGAGCGGAGAAGATTTACTCATAGAAATCGAACAAAAAGGAAATTTCGATATTATTTTGCTGGATATTGAAATGGGTGGCATGAATGGAATTGAGACAGCAGGAGTCATTCGGGAAAGGGATTATCGCGTCATCTTTTTGTTTATCTCTTTTTATGATACCTATTGCAAGGCGGCGATCGGCGTCCAACCGTTTGCCTTTATAGACAAACCGGTCACAGAAGACGGGCTTGGATCAATTTTAATCAAAGCATTCCAAGCACTTTCGGAAAAGGGCGAAGTGTTTGAATATACATACAAAAAAGTCCTATATAGAATTCCCATCAACAATATACGTTATTTTGAAAGCAATAAGAGAGAGGTTATCATTCACAGTACAGACGGGACAAGAATATTTTATAAAAAACTGGATGAAGTGGAAAGCAGATTGGAACAGACAAATGTAAAATTTTTGCGGGTCAGCAAGTCATTCCTAATTAATGCGAATTATGCAAAAGAAATTCGATATGAGAAGGTTATTATGGATGATGACCGGGAAATAAAAATAAGCTCCAATTACAGAGACAGGATAAGAAAACGATATATTGAAATGCAGTCATTGTGCTGATGTAGGAATTTTTTTAAGAACAGATAGGAATAGTAAAATGCGTCATTTTGGCGCATTTTTTTGTGAAAAAATTAAAAAGTTACATATAACCATGCTATTTTTGACGTTTATGAAATTTTTTTGTTGAAAAATGGTAATATCTAGAAAATAACCATGGTAATATAGGGGAGGCGTCTTATTTTGAGGCTGCAGACCTAGATAACAGTTCGGTTGAAATAAAAAGCTGTAATGCTATAAGATCGGATTGTGCATAACAAGTTTCAGGGAGATGTAGTGGATGAAAAAAGCAATGATATTTTGGTTTTCGGAAGATGATGGAGGAAGAAAAACACCACCCAAAGGGGCGGAATACTACCCAACTATAGAACTGGAGGATGGAAGTGTCTGGAGTATCGGCATTAAATTTGATAGAGAGCATCCAACACAGAATGAGATGATAGATAGATGTGAGGTATGCTTTTTCTTTGAAGATATTGCACCAACTCATCTATTCAAGCGAAATGCGGAGTTTATCATTTATGAGGGACCTCATAAAGTTGGTGCAATGGTAATTTTATAACAAACATAATAACTGGGAAAATATCAATTTGAAAGACGTGCCTATTTTGTACATGTGTAACAAGACAGCTTATCGCTAGTGTACTGTCTCGTTGTGAAATGTGAGTGATACAGTACACTAGCAGCAACATTTATAAATAAGAGATAGAGCCGCTAAAAACTTATCAGCTGCCCAAACTCAGAATAGATCCAATGGGTGGGAGCATCGGGGAGGTGACTTTTATGGAAAGGAAGACCTGATGAGCGAAAGGAAGATACCCTTAGGGTACAAAGAATATGTTGATATTATGATGTCATAAAGTCAGAAGAACGATGAAGGAGAAATAAGTTTATGCAGTGGATATTAAAATTAAATGCGCGATTTCAGCCGATTCATAGGTTTGAACTGGAAGATGCACTACAGGAAATTTTTCAAAGAGAGGGTATGGGAGGAGTAACAGGAGGAGGCACGGTGCAAAATGCAGACGGGGAAATTATATCCTGCGATATAGAATTTGAGTTGGAGGAGGATGTATCAAAAAATATAAGTAGACTGGTGGGGCTGTTAAATGCAATTGGTATTCCAAAAGGTTCTGTGTTAAAGGGAGCGAAAGAAATTGCAGTAGGAACATTGGAGGGATTGGCATATTATTTAAATGGTACAGAGTTATCGGATGAGGTTTATCAGAATTGTGATATAAATTATGTGATAGAGCAAATGGAGGCGAAGCTGCAAGGGATCGGAAGAATGTATAGTTATTGGGAGGGCGCTCAATGGACAGGCTTATATTTCTACGGAAAATCTTTTGATCAGATGAAAAAGAAAATTAAGCCGGTTATTTCATCGTATCCGTTGTGTCAGAAAAGTCGCATAGAGCAGATTGCATAGTGGGATGGAAACGCGCCCTTTCACGGATGGGAAAATGCGTGAAGCGGAGGAGAGACAGCCGAAAAATCTGATCACCGGGGTATTTCAGGACGATTTTATCCCGCGAGGAAAACTCACCGGAACCGGGAATTACAGCGTTATCAGCGATTACCTCGGTACTGTGGTGGAAGCATATGACGGAGAAGGGACAAAGGTCTGGGAGCGGGAGCTTGATATTTACGGCAGGGTGAAAAAGGTAGGCAAAGGCAGTGATCGGAGTGCAGTTCCAAAGACCAGGGAACAGTGCTTTATCCCGTTCCGTTTTCCAGGGCAGTATGAGGATGAGGAAACCGGTCTGTACTATAACCGTTTCCGCTACTATGATCCAAGTCTTGGTCAGTATACACAGCAGGATCCGATAGGTCTGGCAGGTGGCAATCCGACATTGTATGGGTATGTTTTTAATACACTATGTGAGGTTGATCCATTTGGTTTTGCAGAAGAATTTGTATTCAGGGGTATGATAGAGGATGGGGGAAGCCTAAAGTAGGAAATACAGCGAGAACTTTAGGTGCAAGACCTAATGTAGACATACCTATTGATAAGAATGGAATGGTATATCCTGAGACGGGAGGAATATCTGTTGCTCCGAGTCTGGAAGATTTGCCAGCACATCGTAGACCATCAGCGTTTGATGGTACAGGTAAGGATCCGGTTTGGAAAATGAGTACCAGTCATTTAGGATCAGATTTGGCTTATGTTCAGGATAAACCCAACCATGGAACTATACAGCCATCAAAACCTATGCCATTTGATGATTATCAAAAAGCTTTAGAAGGTACACAAAGAAATTGGGAGAATGTAAAATGTCATTAAATAAAGAATTTATTCAGTTAATACAAAGCGAAGTTAAAAATCATCAAAATGATTTATTCTTTCTTCGTGAGTGTTTGATAAGGTTTAAGGATAAAGGGATGGATAAGGATAGTATGCTGGAGAATCTGCAAAGATTAAGAGGTATAAGCGACTCCCGGACAGAGGATATATTATTGGAATTGATGGACTTTGTTGATGGATATTGTAATCGGAATTTGTCAATTTATGATAGTATATGATACTTCATGAGTTGTTTAAAGTAAATATCCTAATATTAATAGGGTTTCAGCATTAAATCCACCTAAGGAAACAGATGTAGGGGTGAAAAAGTTATGTCGATAGATCCTAAATGTTTATCAATCATTATGCGGCTTTACGAAACGGATTTGTGTCAATTACAAAAATTTATTTCAGGTAAAGAGATAGGGGGAAAGTTTACAGAAGAATATTTAATTTTACTTAATTTTGCAGATGATTGCAGGTACGCGCAGTATATCCAGCCGGAATTAATAAAATATCTATTGCCATTTTATAGAAAGACGATAGAGCAGGCTGTTATATATGAGAATAAAATTGCAGTAGATATTTATACGAAGTTTAATTCAATGATATTTTACAATAAGGAAGCTTTTGAATTTGCGGTTGGAGAAGAAAATTATCAATACCTAATGGAATATTATGTGAAGCAAACGATGAAAAGAATGAATATGAGGGGCTTAGGGATGCTCGGCTGGGTTTCTTTATATAATACGACAATTGCAATTTGCAAAGATAATATTTTAAAGTTGTTTCAAATAATATTTGAAGGTTCACCACAAATAAAATATTCTTTTTTTTAAATATCTTTCGGTTTTTCTTTTTAAAGAAAATGATAATTTACTCGCGCTGAATGAAAGAGAATTTTGGACAAGTGATATATGGGATTTTGACATTGAATTTACAGAAGGGATTTTTTGGAGCGATAGTGTAATTAAATATTTTGAGAAGGAAATAACGATGGAAAGAGTAAGTTCGATTTTCGATGAAGTGAAACCCCTGGCGTTAGATATTCTTGAGCCGGAATTAATCAATATTTTTGCAGAGGAAATGCAAAAGTCATTTATGACAGGTCTTTTTTCTAAAAGAAAATGTGAATATTTAAAGAAAATAAATGCTAAGGGAGAGAGATACAGGTACTGGGATGAATAATGATATATGAAAGGGTGTCATAGATTGTTGTGAAAAGAAAGATTATGAATATTGGGACAATGGGAATCGTAGTTATAATCTTGTTGGCTGGTGTCTTAAATTACAAACAGATGGTGGAAACTAAAACGAGAGAGAGCGGAACGGAGGAAATTAGAACCGACGAAATCGAAACAGAATATATGAGCAGGCAGGACAGCAGCATAATATATGAGGGGATAAAAGAATTTGATTTTTCGTCGAAAGAATATCCGATTAATTGGGAGATTTACACGCCTCAAGTGGAACAGGAGTATAAGGAAGCTTTTTATATGACTATTACAAATCAGATACCGCTGGAGTATGAGGAAGAAGGAGCTGTCTATTTTCGGGATCATCTTCGAGGGGGGGCGGATTTAGACGACATTGAGTTTGTTGAACAATTTGTAAAAAATAGTAAATATCGTTTTATTGATTGTGATGGGGACGGACTTCCAGAATTGTTAATGGATACTGCAATAAATGGTTTCTGCATATTAAAATACCGTTTGAAAGAGCAAAAAGTAGAAGTATATCATTGGCTAGATGAATATGAAGTACTTCTTGGTTCTAACCAAATAGGATATAGTAATACTACAAGTGGACATAATAATCGATATGTACAAAGCGGTATCTTGGAAAGGTCAGATGATAGGATTCCTTTTATAACCGGCACAGGTATTTTAGAAATGGATGGAGAGGAATATAAAATTTCTACAGTCGGAAATGAAAATATGAGTGGGTATCTTGATCAGGAACAATGGGATGAAGTGACGAAAGATTTTTTTGAAGTACTGAAACATCCTGTTACTATGGTGACGTATGAGGAGGCTTTCGGGGGGGATTTTATTGGAACAGAGACATTGAATAGCATGGAGAAAAATCAGAATTTGCACATAAGAAATGAAGTATACTCTTTGTACAGAGAAAGAACTGAAAATCTTCAGGCTCCATACTATGTAATGGTAAATTTTCCGCAACTTGAAGATGTGGGTGATTTGGATGTGGATATAAATAAAGTGAATTTGCTGCTAAAAGATGCTGCATTTTCTATGTATGGAGAAACATCTGCGGAAGCGATTACGAGATTGGAGGGAGAGGTGCAGGATCTCAATGCTTATGCAGGAACCGAAATTGATTATGATGTCCTACAATTGGAAAATGATTATATAAGCTTGGCTTTTTCTATAGACTCGTGTGTGGGGGGACCATCGTATATGCATCAATATCTCGTTACGATCAATACGGAAAAAGGGGAGTACATTTATTTTAGTGATCTGGCAGATTTAGATGAGGTACAGGAAGTTCTGCAGATGGGAGATTTTGAGGTATATGCGGGAACATATAGTGAATTTAATGAGGAAGACGCACATGATCCGGATGTGATTCATTGTTTTGTTGAGACATTTAAAGAACAAATTCGTGTAAGTACAACGGAAGGAAGTTTTGACCGTTTTAGTAGTCAGAATATTGGGTTGGACAAACAGTATTTATATATTTATTTCCCTTTTGAAGAAGGAGTGTCTTTTCATGGATACTATATCTTAAGTGTTCCTAGAAATTTATTAGATTAGGTATCATGAAATCAATATTATGAAAATGATAAAAAAGAAAGAGTGCATTTTATTGGCTATAGTAATGATCGCAATTTTCTTATTGGGATTATCTGAGATGAAAAGTACACAGTTAAGTAATAGTGAAAAATGGAATAATGAAGAATGCCAGAATATCTTATCAAACTATACATCACAATTCCCGTGTGATTTTGAAACTGCAACAAAAGAGATAGAACAAAGGATATATGGAGTATGGCAGGTAAAAGAGTTTGTCGGATATGACAATTCTGTCCAATATCAATGGGACGGTTACGATGGGGATATTTTTATTTTCGACCAAAAGGTATGGATCGATGGCGGCATTCCAGAGTACAAGCCAGTGTATTATTGCTATACAGCAAAGATTAGCCAATTATCCATAGAAGCTTTTTTGGATGTGACATGGACAGATCGAAGTTATGAAGATAAAGAGGGAATACTGACGATTGCCATATGTTCTCAGAAAAATCAAAAATTTGGTTCAGCGGTAGACGTGGAGCCATTGAAATTTATAATTTGTGAAGATGTGTTAATTATGGAAAAAAATGGTTCGTATTTTAAATTAGAACGTGTTGGACAAGTCCAGATGTTCGAGAATTTTTTTGATTAAATGATCTTTATATAGACGAAGATGATAATGATAAAGCGAAATCAAGAAAAATAAAGTCACATAGAGAAGAATTAGGTTTTTGAATTGTTTTAGGAGCAAAAGAAGAGATGAAAAAGATTTTTTTCCCGATACTAATTATTGCATTGTCTATGTGTAGCGGTTGTAACATATCTGAAGATAACATAACAAGTACAGAAATTGATGAGACGGAACAGAATACGATTGAGTCAAAATATGAAATTTTGGATACGGACTTGTTAAACAGAGAGTTTCTGGAAATCGTAGGAAGTGAATTATTGGAAATTGGGATAAATGAATACTTAAGCAGATATACAAGCAATGAAGAAACATTTACAATCTCAGGTAGAGATGCAGACAGCGATTTTCCGGAAGAATTGGTTAGAATGATAGAAATCTTTTTACACGATTATTGTTATGGAGATGCCGGGGCACTGGAGAAGGCGTATGAAGAATTGGTAAATACGTTTGGGGAAGGAAAATATGCCATGAATCTTGAGGAGCTTTGCCTGTTATTTCCCCAATTGTTGGATGCAGAAGATCAGCCTGAAAGTTTGGAGGAGGCATATAGATTCTTAGCGGAAAATCGTTTGGCGCCGCAGTACCTTATGAATATTTTTCGCATATCAGGTTCAAGTGGGCAGGAACAATATGTTTTTGAATATGGTACAGGTGGTTCCAATGGGGGCGTTTGCGTTTCGGTGAACGATCATATGGATGGTGAGTTTGTTTTGGTAAGTGAGTTTGAAACACAAAATGAAGGAGTGGGCAGAGTTATAAAATACGAAAATTGTTATTATTATATGTATCTTTCCTATAATTATAATTTGAAAGAGTATGATGGGGTACGATTGTATCAATTGGGTTTCCAAGCGGAGACACAAAATTTATGGATCAGGTATCTTCCCAAACAATATACAAGAAGACGGTTGTATACAAATCCAAATGTTACATCAGAAATAAGGGAGAGCATAGAAGAATATTTAGAGAAAACAGAGATAGAGTTTATGACAGCCCAATATCTTGACTCTGGAAAAGGAACAATTGATGAATATTATGGTGATGAAAAAAAGGCAGAGAAGGTTTTAGAGACAGGAGAAACTGTTTATATGGCTGATATTGCAAACTGCGGATTACCCATATATATGAGTAAGTCGGTGTATGAGCCATCTAACAGGAGTACGGCGGAATATTTAAAAATAAGGTTTTATTATTTTGATCCAGAAGAAGATGTATTTGTAAAGATGGAAAATTTGAGTATGGAAGAGTATGAATCGGGAATCAGATTAATGCAGTTATGGGTGAAGGAATTTGAAGATGGTATTTATACTTTTCGGGTCTATCATGTATCAGATTATGGTTATTTACTGAATATTATAAGACTTGATGAGGATAAGGTGACACATATCGCTACATATGTCTTGTTACCTGAAAAAGAGATGGTATTGACAGAAGGAGAGGTTGTTAATTTAGGAATGTAGAATCATGAATGAGCAAAGTTGGTTTGATTTGAAGCAGATGAAAATGCGATGGATTCGTTGATGGTTTGGGGAGATGCATTTGATGAAAAAAGTTTTTTCGATTATGGGTATTTTAACAATAGGTGTTATTTTCATTTTTATGTTTTGGAATGAAAGAAACAATAGGCAGGTATTGCAGGTGAGAAATGAGGGAAAAGAAGCAGAGGAGTGTACGCAGAATGCAGAAACACAGGAAGATACGATTGTTAAAATATCAGACTGCCTTTCGGAACAGGTGCCGGAGATTGATGACTGGGCTGCTTATGTAGATCTGAAGAGTGATGGGCAGGCGTATTTATATCAAACCTATGATCTTGAAGTAGAGGAAGTATACAAAAATGGGGCGGGAAGCGAATATTTGGGAGAGTATTATTCCGTTCATGTGAGAGAGATGTGGGAGGATCACAGTGTGAGCTGGAGCACGTTTTATGTGAGTGTCAATTTTGATAAGGTTTTATGGAAGGATATGGTAGGACTGGCAGACAGTGAGTTTGAAGTGTATACATTAGAGGAGTGGAGAAATTCGTCGTATTATCCAAGCCTTGATGACTAAACGGCGTTTTGCATAGATCCTGGGAGGAAAATAATATGATAAAAAATTTTCTTTCATCCATTGTAGTAAGCTTGTTTTTGATCCTTCTTGTGATTTTGTGCAGTGAAAATGATAAAGAAGAAAGCAGACATGAGCCTCAAAATACATGGTTTTATATGCCGACACAGAAAGAAGTAGAATATGAAGGATATTTTTATCTACATAGCTATCGGGATATTTGGCAGGATATCAGTTTGCATATAAAAGAACTGAAATCCTTTCAAAAGGGCAGCTTGTATGCTTTAGAACTGGATCAGCTGAATGTGACAGACCCGTTCGATCAATTCGCGTTGGGAAGGGAATATCTGGGATATTACTATGTTACGTCTGAGGATATTTACTATATGCCGTCAGACATCGATGGGTATACGGAGGAAAAAAATGAGATCATAATTTCCGGTCTGGAATCAGATGAGGATTTATTTTTAAAAGAGTGGACGATTGTCTGCTGTGAAAACGGGACGGCTGATGTAGTGGATGATGCCGGATATCATGCATTTGTAGAGGCAGATGGAGAAAAAAGGATCTTTCGTTTTTATAATGATTATTTTTACGGTTCAAAAGATTATTTATTGATGGTTTGGGAAAAGGGAAAAGGAATTGTTTATTATATGCATGGAAATGGTGCAAAAAACATGCATGTGGAATTTGGAACAGACTTGAAGAAACAGCAGAAAGAAGACTATGGTTATCCATATAAATTGTTTCATTAGGCTGTGATTATGATAGGATGGAGGAGTAGAACCGAAGGATAAAAGGTGATTGAATGAAAAAAAGCTGGTACATAACAGGCGCAGTGACGGCGGCGCTTGTGATTGTTTGCGTGTTTTGTTTTTGGAGATGGGAGCAGGAAAGCTCCGATCTCTCCTTTCAGTTTGAGGAAACGGCTTATGAGTACAAGAATGAATATGGCAGAGTGGATATTTCATACCCACAAATGACGGGGAGCAGGGATAAGGAAAAGGAAAGAAAAATCAATCAGTTGATCGAGGATGATATAAAAAAGGTGAGAGAACAGTTATCTCCTGAGGATGGAGCCGGCTACATTTCTGATATAGGAACGAAGCGATATGAAATAAGCTGTGCAGATGAGAAACTCATAAGCATCAGTTACGTTGGATGGGTGCAGCATTCCGTGTCGGCAGATGGAGGAGACACAATCATGATGGCAACAACGATCGACTGTGAGGAGATGAAGGTTCTTGCGTTAGAAGATGTGGTTGATGATATGGAAGGTCTGAGCCAAATGCTGCTGCAGGACCGGTTTGAGGATATTACGGCATGGGGCGGCGAAACGGGACTTTTAAAAATGAGCGGTATATATGGATATGGGGATGAGGACTGGGATAATTCGTATATGCTTCTGGAGGAGCTGAATGGTGACGACAGAGATATAGAGTGGTATATAAAAGAAAGGAAGATGTCGTTTTCGGAGTGGTGGAGTGCTTTTTGGGGCGATGATGTGGACAGGGCTTTGGCAGGGAAGGATTTTGTCGTTGTCAATCTGCATCATTTGCTTGGAGGACTCGCATACAACGAATTTGCGATTGAGATGGAACGGGTTCGGGAGCTTTTAAGAGAAGATTTTGTGGAGAGCATGCTGCCGGGAAGTTCGGGAGAGAGTGAGGCGACAGCCCAGACGCCGTATTTCTTTGACTATGGGACAGAGACGGTAGAGTTTGAGGCGGAGTTTGCAGGCACTCCATTTGGAGAGTATGAGCAGGCAAAGATACAAGTGGAACAGGAGGCACAGAGAGAAAATGGTATTTTGTATACACTGATGATAGAGAGTGACGCAGAGGCTGCCGGCAGATATTCCTACGGTGGGGACAGATTTTTTCTTGGTTATTTTTATGTGACAGAAGACAAAATTTATCGAATGGATGAAACTGGGATGGAAGCGGGCATAAAAAATGAGGAGGAGTTTCCTACAAAAGGCACGGTGGTCTGTCAGGAGACGGGGAAAGAAGATCCGTTGAAGGCAGAAAAGGGCTGGCACGAGATGATCACGGTGGATGGAGCAGTATGTACCTATCGCAGTTATAATGATCTTACAGAGACGGGATATTATGAGAGCTTTGTCTGGGAAAAGGGGAAAGGTCTGATAGGATATCAGAGCGGATTCGGTGCAGGAAAAGACCGTATTGTGCTGGTAGATGTACTGTATTCAAAATAAGACAACCGATGAAATAAAGGAGATGATTGTATATGATGAGGGTGAGAGCTAAAAAAATCTGCATGGCAATGTTCCTTATCATGGGCAGTATGGTGGCTGTGTTTCTTGCATATAGAAAAATTGCAGAGAAGATCACAGAGGAAGAGTACCAACGTTTTTTGGATGGGCAAGTGCCTGCTATGAAAGAGAGTGGAAAAACTTATTTTCTGGAAGACTTGTTCTGGGAAGATGTAAGTGATGTGGAAACTTTTTTATCTGATATTGACAGCGATGGAGTGAAGGAGCTGCATATCCGGAATGGCTTTTATTATATTTTAAAGAGTAGTCTCGGAAACACAATGCATAAAGGATGAGATTTTTGCATACAGGGC
>ERZ772969.747-NODE-747-length-29108-cov-61.721888_pt1 | contig 29108 bp, 21 predicted proteins | sample MGYA00511676_ERZ772969 | MGnify/ENA primary metagenome ERZ772969 (study PRJEB29015, sample SAMEA2737651) | human gut metagenome | biome: human gut; feature: human-associated habitat; material: faeces | place: China | collected 2012 ... | reverse complement strand
CCCATCAGCGTACAAATCTTACATATCAGCCACAGCCTGCCCGTCTCTACACCCCTTGTTTCAACAAATCACAATTATAACTGTTCTTTTGGATGGTATGTCGGTGCAACCCTTTTTAACAGGCTTCTTATATCATCTGTCTCTGAATATGCTGCTTCCTTTAACATCTCAAGATTGTCAAAGAAATGCTCCCTGTCAAATTCTATCGGTTTTCCTATATGGATAAGTTTATTCTTAGTATCCTGAAGTCCTTCTTCTTTCATAAGAAGTTCCTCATATAATTTCTCTCCAGGTCTTAAGCCTGTATACTTAATCTCCATATTAACACCCAGAGTATAACCTGATAATCTTATCAGATTCTTTGCAAGATCATCAATCTTAACCGGATCTCCCATGTCAAGAATAAATATCTCACCACCTTTAGCATATGCACCTGCCTGTAATACAAGTGATACTGCCTCAGGTATTGTCATAAAATATCTTATAATATCAGGATGTGTAACTGTAACCGGCCCTCCCGCTTCTATCTGTCTTTTAAATAACGGAATAACAGAACCATTACTTCCCAATACATTACCGAATCTTACAGCCACAAAATCTGTCTTTGATATCTCATTATATGTCTGTATTATCATTTCACAGATACGCTTGGTAGCCCCCATTACATTAGTAGGATTAACTGCCTTATCCGTCGATATCATTACAAACTTGCCAACATTATATTTATCAGCCATCTTAGCAACATTCCATGTACCCACAACATTATTTTTAACCGCCTCATTCGGGCTTGCTTCCATAAGTGGTACATGCTTGTGTGCAGCAGCATGATATATAATATCTGGTCTGTATTCAGAAAATACTTCCTCAAGACGTCTTGTATTTCTTATTGAACCTATAAGAGTAACAACATTTGCATCGGGATAATTAATTTTTAATTCCTGTTGTATATCATAAGCATTGTTTTCATAGATATCGAATATAATAAGACATTTTGGCTGATGGCTTACAAGCTGTCTGCAAAGCTCAGAACCTATAGAACCGCCTCCGCCTGTTACCATTACCACCTTGTCCTTTACATATCCCATGATAGATTCAATATCAACATCTATCGGATCACGCCCAAGAAGGTCTAATACATCTACATTACGGATGGAATTGACATTAACCTCACCGTCAACCATCTGATAGACTCCCGGAAGAATCTTTAAGTTACAGTCCGTTTCTTTACAGATATTAAGAATATCTCTTTTAACTTCAACAGACGCTGATGGAATGGCAAATATTATCTCATCTATTCCATACAGTCTGGCACTTTCTTTTATCTTATCTCTCGTTCCTACGACCTTGACTCCACGGATATATTTTCCTACCTTCTTATGGTCATCATCTATAATACATGAAACTCTTGAATTATACATATATCTTGAGTTCTGTATCTCACGCATAAGCACATTGGCAGCTTCACCTGCACCAATAATCATAATATTGACCGGCTCTGTCATCTGTCTGTAATTCTGTAGAAATGTCCTTATCATTCTGTACATAAATCTGCTCGCACCCATAGCAAGAATTAAAAATACTCCTGATAAGAAATAACAGCTTCTTGGAAGCATCCATCCCATCGCAACAGTAAATCCGAAATGTACTATTTCTGTTACAACACACGCCTCTACTATCTTATACAGTTCCGCAATACTTGCATACTGCCACAGACTGTGATACATTCTGAAACACCAGAATAATATAAGTGCTATTATCGTAAATGGTATTACATTATCAAAATATTTATCTATATATTCTTGTGGAATTGACTGTATATCAATATCAAATCTCATTATAAGTGATAAAAATACAGAACCATTAATAAGAATTATATCTGTAAGTATAAGACCTATACGCCTTACTAATAGCTGGATTTTATCTTTTCTTGTTTCTTCCATCTTTAATTCCTTTCACCCAGAATGGCATCTTTATAAGTCCTATAAAAGTTCCCACTCCGTAACTTATGTGCAGCATAAAAAATAATAACGGCAGCAATATACATGTTATATTCCTGTCTTCCTTTGACTGTATAACTGCAAGCACCGCCATAAGCACTGCCACAACTGCATATATACTCCACATCGCCTTTGTAAGTATAACTATAATATTATAAACTGTCAAAAGAATTCCACCTGTAAATACACCACTAAAGCCTGCACATATAAGTGTTGATAATATAATTGCCATAACAAACACAAATGGCACAAAATGATACAGTGAAAGGCACTGCATACATACACCACTTGTAAGGCCAATCCAATATCCATTCGCATACTTTTGTTTAAGCATTGACTTAAGGCTGCTTCTCGTATGCTGATATGATATAATAGACGGATCAAAACACAGTTTAAAGCCTGCTTTTCTCATTCTATAATGAATCTCATTGTCCTCAGTTCTTGCAAGTTCCTCATTAAATCCGCCAATTGTATCAAATACCTTTCTTCTATAAGCTGCATGAAACATTGATTTTACATAAGATTTTCCGGGATTATTCCTGTAAGGTGCTATACTTGAGCCAAACATTGATGATTCGGCAAGAAGTAAAGTCTTTCTCCATTTTGTAGGCTCATCTATTATATTCGGTCTTTGTCCACCGCATATATCTTCTCCCGACTCAAGTACTGCCACATTTTTACTGACAAAATCACTTGGTATCTGGGCATGGGCATCCACTTTTAAAATTGCCTCTCCCTTATATGCTCCAAGTGCCACATTCCAGCCGCATGGCAGTGTCTTTTTAGGATTTTCAAGTACATTTACATCTTTAAAATGCATTCTTTCATTGCATATATTATCTTTTGCAAAATCCATCATTATCTGTCTTGTATTATCCGTAGAAGCACTGTTTACAAGCAGTACTTCAATATTATCATGATTATAATCCTGATTAATTATATCATCTAATACTGCCTTTAACGTATTTTGTTCATTGTAGGCAATAATACATAATGTAATAAACATAATTTTATATTCCTATCTGCAATCCTCGCGGAGCGTAATCTTTGCCGGATATTTATATAACGTATTGCATTAAATTCTACTAATTTTTATCCGTCACAACACACTATATTACTTAGATATAACCGATATAAATGTATCCCACAAAATACTCATATCAGATAACAGGCCAAACTTTCTCAGACTCTCAAGGTTATACCTCATCTTTGCCGGCAGCACCTCTTCTATATATACACGGTCAGCATCCATTGCCTCCGATAACAGCTTGTCTTCATCCTTATATGCTATGCTTGTCCTTGATGTAAGTCCCGCCGGAAGAAGAAGTGTAGCATACATCTCTTTTGTATAGTGGTCAACATACTTTTTAACCTCAGGTCTTGTACCAACAAGAGTCATATCCCCGGCAAGAATATTAAATACCTGTGGGAATTCATCCATTCTTAATCTTCTTAATACCCTGCCCACCTTAGTTATTCTGCTGTCATTATCTACTGTTACCTGTGCCCCAAGCTCGCTTGCATTAACTACCATAGTCCTGAACTTAAATATAGTAAATGTCTTACCATACTGGGTTATTCTCTCCTGTCTGAATAACACCGGTCCCCTTGAGTCTAATTTTATTAATACTGCAATCACAAGCATAGGCAGCGCAAGAACCACTAGCATTATAAATGCCACGACAATATCAAGCAGCCTTTTAGCCTTAAACCATGCACTTTTTTTAACCAGTATATTATAATACTTCCTTACTTCCTTTGTTCTCATAAAGTCGGGAAGTTCACTCCATTTCCTAAGCTCCATATCAATCCTCATTTCCGGGTAATTTATTACTAAAAGAACTATTTGTTAAGCTCTATAAAATTATCAGTTACATACCTGACCTGTTCATCCGTTAAGCATGTATGAAGCGGAAGTGTAATCTCGTTATGATACATCTCATATGCATTAGGATAATCCTCAATAGAAAATCCAAGATTTTTATATGCCGTATGAAGAGGTAATGGCTTAAAGTGGACGTTAGTTGCAATTCCACGCTCTGCCATAGCTGTTATAAGCTCATTTCTTTCCTGTTCACCCTTACCTGTAAGTCTTACAAGCATAAGATGCCCGCTTGATGCAAAATCATCTCCGTAATGCTGCATAACCTCTGCCTTCTCTGATGCTATTGCCTGTGTATACATATCAATTATATCTTTTCTTCTCTTTAAAAGTGAAGGGTATCTTTTCATCTGCACAAGACCGATGGCAGCCATAATATCTGTCATATTATATTTATAATATGTTCCCTTTATATCGTACTCCCATGCTCCAAGCTGTGTCTTTGCAAGTGCATCCTTTGACTGTCCGTGAAGTGTAAGAAGCATAATCTGCTTATAGATATCTTCATTATCAATACCTTCTATATCACGCCATACAAGTCCACCACCCTCACCGGTTGTGAAATTCTTAACAGCATGAAATGAAAAACTTGTAAAATCAGCACATTCTCCACTATGCTTCCCCTGTCTTACGGCTCCATAGCTGTGTGCCGCATCTGCAAGTATAAGTATATGTCCAAGTGCCGCCTGTAATTTATTAGCAGGTCTGAATATGGCTTTTTTACTTTCAACAATGCTCCTTATTCTGTCATAATCTACCATAACTCCGGCTATATCCACAGGAATCACAGCTTTTGTATTCTCATTTATCATACTCTCAAGCATGTCATAGTCAATATGATATGTTCCTTTGCTCACATCAACAAGTTTAAGCGTTGCACCTACATGACATACCACACTGGCTGATGCAGTATATGTATATGCCGGCACTATAACCTCGTCACCCTCACCAATTCCAAAAAGTCTTAAAGCTGTTTCAAGACATGCTGTTGCAGAATTAAGACATGCACCTTTGTTCACATGACAAAACTGTGCCATCTGTCTTTCGAACTCTTTAGTCTTAGGACCTGTTGTAAGCCATCCTGAGCGCATAACATCCGCTACTGCCTGTATTTCTTCCTCTGTAATATCCGGTGGTGAAAATGGTATATTTAACTTCTTTGTCATTGTTTTTTCCGGCTGCAGCTATATGCCACAGTCTCTCCTTTCCATATCATTACTTGTATTTTTAACATAATTACGCTGACTGATACATTATCTTACAATTAATTTGATGTAGTCTGCTCTGCCTTCGTAGTCGCAGCCGATGTAGCAGCCGCTGCACCCTTTTCAACCATATCAGGGAATGAATATGTCAGATTACCTGTAGCATTAGCTATTGAAATAGAATAGCTTACTGTAGCATATCCACTCTGCGAAAGAGTTATTGTCCTGTTACCTGCCTTCTTATCAAATGAACATGGTATAACACCAATATATGCACTGTCAACGTATAACGAAGCACCCTTAGGCTCTGTTATGCTTACCGTATATCCATCTGTAAGATTAGACGCTGCTGTTGTTGTGTGACTGCTGCCAGATGCCCTGGTCGTTGATTTTTCACCCGAAGCTGTCGTAGTTGTTGCTGATGAGGCTGTCATATCAATAACCTTAGTCTGATATTCCGAATTAACAACAAACGTCTCTGTATACGGCGTATAATGATTTGCTGATAACGTAAGCTTATGTGTTCCATAATCCAGTGAAACCGGCTGTGAATAATCAATCTCAACACCATCAATTGTCATTACCGCATTTTCAGGAGTTATCATAAAATTAACGGCTCCTGCCTTAGCAGGTTCATTTGTATATTCCGTATAATCAACAGTTACCTGCTGGTTTTTTACAACAGTTACTGTCTTAGCTCCTGCTATGCTGCCCTTCTGAAGTTCAACACTGTAAGTTCCCTCCTGTGCTGTTACCATCATATTCTTCGTAACGCCAATAAGCTGTGAACGGCCTATCGTTGCATAGCCTCCAATAAATGTATCAATTCCTGTAAACTGTATATATCCGTGCCCCTTATCAACTGTTACCGAATATATAACCGAATCCTTTCCTCTTATCGTAACCTCGTCCTGCTTAACCACCTGTGCCATAGCTATTCTGTCGGTTCCCGATATAACTGTTGAATATGTCTCATATTTATAATTCTGATTGCCTACAGTTATTTTCCTGCTGCTCTCATCACATTCAAAATCCGTAAGTCCGGTTATCTCCCATACATCATTTGAGCCATATATCTTTTCTGCCTTGCTGGCTTTATTACATGTAACATCAAATACTGCGCCAGGCTTCATTCCTGAAGCTGCAAGTATCTGTCCATATTTATCCTGAATATCCGTGCCACCTGTATATGTAACCTCATATTCTGTGCCTGATGAAATATCAACATACCGCATCTTCTTATCATCAGTACTGATATATGTTAATACTCCTGTAAATGTAACCTCATTAGCATTGACAGGCACCGTAACCTCCTGTGCCTTACTTGTTGGCATTGGAAGTATAGAGCTTCCGGATACTATCTTTGATTCCTTCTGTCCACATGCATCCAAAGATAAAGCCATAATACATATCATGGCTGATGCGACAGCACGTCTTATATATCCCTTTATATTTTTCTTTATCATTGTTCCTTTGTCCTTATCAAAACAACTCTTAACAGTTGTAAACTTACACCGGCCAGACAATTCAGGATTCTCTCACGGAGCGCATATCTCTAGTGGAGATTAACCCCGGCTGAGACAATATTGTTTTCCCTCACTATAGAAAAAATTAGCATCCCAGACCAAGATATAGCCGGTTTTATTACAACATTAAACCAAATTTTAACACATATTAGATTTTTATGCAATTATTGTGTAAAAAGCGTCTTTACAAAGAGTCTGCGCCTGTCATTCTGCATAACTGCCCTTTCCAGCTTTTCAAGACTCTTAGGCGGTATCCATGCCTTATTGGAATTAATATAATAATTAATTATCTTCCAGAATTTCTCGGGAAATGCAAACATTACCGACAATAATTGCATATCCTCATCATTTATATGTCTTATACTGTCATATTCTTCTATTATGCTATATGCACATTTAATATTCCAGTCACATTTTTCTAATATTTTTCTCATAAACTGATACAAATCACTAATCTGACATTCATTTTTATACTTATCAAAATTAGTTATCGCGCAGCTCTCTTTAAGCATTATAATATTATGGTAATTAAAACTTCCATGGCTTATCTGGCCCAGCTCACTTATCTGTTTTATTCTTTCCATTATATTATCCCTGCCAAACAGGCTTACTGCTTCCATTGCTTCATCATAAAAGCTTTGGATATTCTTATAGGCAAGCTGTTCAAATTCCGACTTGTTATTTTTATTTTTCAAATAGTTAAATGCCATCTTAAGCTCTCTTGCATGTCTTGTATACACAGTTTTTATATCCTGTGTATTATAATTAAAGCTCAATTTATCTTTATGATTCTTAGATACCTGATTAAGTGCAATGTGAAGCCGTGCAAGGGAATTTACAGCAGTACTTATATCATGTGCATCTGATACATTACATTCCTTTCCGTCATACCAGTTCTTTAATACATACCGCCTGCCCTCCGAATCATTTACAAACAGCTCCCCCTTATTATTACGCATGTATGTATCCGTATTTTTTATGCCCTGCCCAACAAGGAGTCCTGTAATTGTATCCTCTCTTTCATAATATTTATCTGATTTCTGACATTCAAGCAGAAGCTTTGTACCATCACCTGTACTTATTATCATTCCTCCACGTCCGCGGTTTATACGATATATATTCAATTCATACTGCTCTAAGACTTCCAACGACTTTTCATTCATAATAAAAACCTCCCACATATCTGTCTTATAATATGTGGAAGGCTTAATAAAAATTACTGTTTATTCAATTATTTTGATACAAGGCTTGCATATCCGTTATTTATTGACCACTCGCCATATTTATTATCAACAATGCCATCGTAATTATAATCTACAACACCAGCCTGCATATACCACCAGCCATATGTATTCTGTGCTATTCCTGTATAATCCAAATCTAATACTCCATTAGTCATATACCACCAGCCATATTCATTTAATGCCATTCCTGTGTAACTTAAATCTAATACTCCATCTGTCATATACCACCAGCCATACATATTTAACGCCATTCCTGTATAGGTTAAATCAAGCACTCCATTTGTCATATACCACCAGCCATATTCATTTGATGCCATTCCTGTATAGCTTAAATCAAGCACTCCATTTGTCATATACCACCAGCCATATTCATTTGATGCCATTCCTGTATAGCTTAAATCAAGCACTCCATTTGTTACATACCACCAGCCATACTGGTTAAGTGCCATTCCCGTGTATGTTGTATCTGCTACACCATCATTGTAATATCTCCATACACCATCAGTTCCAATAAACAGATTAATGTCAGGTTGTGTGGTATTATTTATAATATCATCTGATATATCATTTCCAGTATTATCACCTGAATTATTATCATCTTGTATATCTGTTAGTAATATTGACCTGGTAGTATAATCAATACCATTGTAGTCAAGCGTAAGAAGTGTTGCACCTCTCTGTTCTGTAAGATTTTCTATTCCTTCGTATGCTGAATAATCAATTGACTTACTGTAAGCATAGGTAACACCGCAATATTTTATTATATAGTCATTTAGATGGTCATGCCCGCAAAATACTGCCTGCGTACTGTTAAGCTTTGACATTGCTGTTCCCATTCTGCCACGCACTGATGAACAGCATACATCTTCTCTTTTAGTTCCAGATATATATTCAGCTCTTGTATCTCCTCCCTGATATGCATACCACGCATCGTTATACTCCATAAGCGGAATATGTGTATATACAAAACTTTGTACATCCTCTCCAAATAATTTCTTATCGTTATTAATCACATCTGTATACCATGACACCTGATTATCATGTATATAATCATAATTACCATCTGTAAGATAATCATGCGAATCAACAGATATCAATATTCTGTTTAATGTATCATCACTGTTATATAACCTGAACTCACCATTAGAATATCCGTCGACATTATAATCAATGTCATATTTAATCAGGGTATCAGACATCTCAAGCATAGAATGTACCTGCTCCTGTGTATATCTGTCAAAAAAGTCATGGTCATGATTGCCAAATGTCCATATCCACGGAATACCTATCTGATCCATAAACTTCATACACATCTTAAATGTCTCATAATCCTGTGAATTATCCGTATAAGGCATTGCAAATACATAATCGCCTGTCATCTCTATAATATCAGGTCTTACCTGTTCTATTATAGAATATACTGCATTCATTGCCTTTATATTACGCTCCGTATATACATCTCCCGCCGACAGATGCACATCTGTAAGCTGAAGTACCTTATAATCACCATCGTCTGTTTTTTTTACACTCCATGAACCATCATCATTTTTCTGCGTTATAATATTATCCTTACCAAGTGATGCATATCCTGCTATATAATCCCCCATATGCACCTTATCATATGGCATGTCGTTAGCCTTAACTAACTGCGGCATACATATAAATAACATGCCTGCCACACATAAAAACATTGTTTTAAGTAACTTACAATTAAAATGACCCCTCATTTATAATTCCTCTTTTCCTAAATGTATTTTCAAAATAAAACTCTTTATTAATATTTTGTAACAATATTCTATAGCCATTCTTTATATACGTCTAATACCTATGATAAATAAGCTATTATTCATATTTTGTATAACACGCATACTGGTTCTTTAGCTTTTCACCATTTTATATATCTGTTTTTTCATATAATTAAAATGTGAGTACCATTAATTCACCGCCGCATTTATATAAGCTGCAAATTTAATAAATGATACTCACATTTTCAATATGTTAATCTATATGTTCTATCATAGCAAGCAGCGTTGATTTCTCATTCAGCTTAGGATTTTCAATTACGATATGTAATAACTCATTAAGTGTCTTACCTATCTGTACACCACTAAGCCCATATTCCATTAAATCATTACCCGTAATATCAAGGTCTTTAACAGATATACAGTCACCTCTGCTTATAATATCTTCATACATCTTCTTTATTCTGTTCAGGTGAAGTCTTTGTGAGCTAAGACTTATTCCCACAATCTCTTCTTTAGTATTAATTCTTGCTTCTTCATTTTCAAACATCAGTGCAAGCAGTTCTTTGCCATATTTATGTACCGCTTCCCTTACTGCCGGTTCGTTTTCCTCTATTGTATCCTTAGAATAAGCTACCAGCTTAGTAACAGTGTCTACCGTATAGTTATCAAGCTTTAATGCCTTTAACTCTGCTTTTACTCTGTCAGGCTCTCCCATGTTAAAAATAGCAGCATACCTTAATACTGTACTCTTCGGAGCATACTTAAGCATCGCCATAGCATTTTTAACAAGCTTGCCTGATAAAATCTCATCCATATATGAAAGATTCTCTCTTAAAAGACCTGTCTGTTCATACTGCTTAACATAGAATGGATTATCAGACATAATCGTCTTTGCAAGCTCTACCTGCACCCTCTCCATGCTGACCTGCCTGATAGCCGGAGCAAGCTCAACTATTGCAGCATAAGTCTTACTGTCGATATCAAATCCTAACTGTGCTGAGAATCTGATTGCTCTCATCATTCTTAATGCATCCTCTGAAAAACGCTCTATAGGATTGCCAACACATCTTATTACATGGTTATTAAGATCCTCTATCCCATTAAATTCATCAACAAAGCCATTGCTCTCATTATATGCCATTGCATTGATTGTAAAATCCCTGCGTTTAAGGTCATCGACAAGCTTTGCCGAAAATTCAACGCTTTCAGGATGCCTTCCATCCTTATATTCGCCATCAATTCTGTATGTAGTCACTTCGTATCCGGTATGGTTCATCATAACCGTTACAGTACCATGCTTTATGCCTGTATCAATAGTCTTTTTAAAAAATGACTTTATCTGCTCTGGTCTTGCGGACGTAGTAATATCCCAGTCATCCGGGTTGCGTCCAAGTATACTGTCCCTTACACAGCCGCCTACTGCATATGCTTCATATCCGTTATCTTCAATGGTCTTTATAATTCTTCTTACATCATCCGGAAGGTTAATCCTGATATCTTCCATTCTGTCACTCCTTATTTCCAGTAATTCTAATATGCAAACCGCCTATATGACTGCTATCACTTTATAAAAAGCTGTATTAATCAATATATCATAACTTTTACATATACAATATTAATTAGTATGCTTTGCCCCAGTATACCATCTTCTTTGCAGGCTTTCCACAGCATACACATACATCTGATAAATGCTCCTGTTCAAATGGCATACATCTTGATGTTGCAGTTGTATCTTCCTTAATCTTGTCCTCACATGCCTGATCGCCACACCACATAGCCTTAACAAAGCCCGGCTTATTAGCTATTATATCCTTAAACTCATCATAATCAGTTGCAACATAAGTATGGGAATCTCTGTGTGCTCTTGCTCTCTCAAGCATCTCTGCCTGCATTGTATCAAGAACTTCCTTAATCTTAACTGCAAGCTCATCAATACTTACCGTAAGTTTTTCTCTTGTATCTCTTCTTACAATAACAGCCTGATTAGCTTCAATATCCCTAGGTCCCATCTCAACTCTTACAGGAATACCTCTCATCTCCTGCTCTGAGAATTTCCAGCCCGGATTCTTATCTGAATCATCAACCTTGACACGAAGTCCGGCTGCTTTAATTGCATCTCTTACTTCATAAGCCTTATCAAGCACGCCCTCTTTCTTCTGCATAATAGGTATAATATCAACCTGTACCGGTGCAACTCTTGGTGGAAGCACAAGTCCTGAATTGTCACCATGTGTCATGATAACAGCGCCAATAAGTCTTGTCGTAACTCCCCATGATGTCTGGTGTACATATTTTAACTTGTTATCCTTGTCTGTATACTGTATACCAAATGCCTTAGCAAAACCATCACCGAAGTTATGGCTTGTACCCGACTGTAATGCCTTGCCATCATGCATAAGCGCTTCAATAGTATATGTAGCCTCTGCACCAGCAAACTTCTCCTTATCAGTCTTACGGCCTTTGATAACAGGAATTGCCAGAAACTCTTCACAGAACTTTGCATATACATTAAGCATCTGCTGTGTTCTTGCTTGTGCATCCTCTGCTGTAGCATGTGCTGTATGTCCCTCCTGCCATAAGAACTCTCTTGAACGAAGGAATGGTCTTGTTTCTTTTTCCCATCTTACAACAGAACACCACTGATTATATACCTTTGGTAAATCTCTATATGACTGTATCTCATCCTTATAAAAATCACAGAAAAGTGTCTCTGATGTTGGTCTTACACACATTCTTTCCTGAAGAGGATTAAGTCCGCCGTGAGTTACCCATGCAACTTCTGGTGCAAAGCCCTCTACATGATCTTTTTCTCTCTCTAAAAGGCTCTCAGGAATAAACATAGGCATGTATACATTTTCAACGCCTGCTTCCTTAAATCTCTTATCAAGTTCATTTCTGATATTTTCCCAGATAGCATATCCTGCCGGCTTAAATATCATACATCCCTTAACACTTGAATAAGACATAAGCTCTGCTTTCTTACATACATCTGTGTACCACTGTGCAAAATCAACATCCATAGATGTTATCGCTTCTACTAACTTCTTGTTCTCTGCCATTTTTTCTCTCCTTACATAACCGCTACTGCGCTCCACCAACCAACGGTGGTACAACCCGGATACAGTTTTATAACAGCCACTGCCTGATATATGTTTTGTAATTTTAAATGCCATATAAGCATACAGCCATCAAAACATACATCCATTAATGCATACAGCAGGTATATTATATTACAATCCGGACGAATTTTAATTCCTTAGCCCTTTTTGTTAATTCTGGCTGCTTTCTTACTCATATTCATACGCCGCCTTACTATCAGTTACAGCACATTATATAGCTGTCAGCACCCATATTTTTTAAGTGTACCACGTTCAATTACTGTTTTCAAGTAACCAATAAGTGCTTTTATAATCACATATGATACCGGGCCTAATATAAATCCCATTATTCCATATATAAGTATTCCTACAAATATTATCATAAGCATTGTAAATGGGGCAATTCCCATCTTATCCCCCATACATTTAGATTCCATTATCTCTCTTACAAAATACGTTACTATATATACTGTCATAAGCACTGCCGCCGACCTCACATCCCTTAAAAGCAGCAATATAAGCGACCACGGAATAAGCACCGTTCCCGTTCCAAATATAGGAAGTGCATCTATAAGTCCTATTAATATTCCTATTATTACCGCATAGGAATTGTGTATTATAAGAAGTCCGGCTATAGATATGCTGCTGTTTATTGCCATTATAATAAGCTGTATCTTAAAATATACATTTAACAGGTTCTTAAGTGCCAGAGTAACCGCCTGCACCTCATCTTTAAATACCGTTGTCTGTCTCCACATCCGTATCTTATCAAGCACTCCTGCAAGATATACAACAGACATAATACAGACAATCAGTGAGCCTGCCACCTTCGTAATCCATATTGCAAATGGAACTGATACTTTTATGACTTTATTAGCTATTGTAAATCCGCCGCTATCCGTAAGGCTTCCTGTCATGCCTGTAAAGCATCTTTCCATAAAGTCCATACAGCAACCCTGCCTTAATCCCATCAGACTGTCAATATCAAGGCACAGCCTTGCACAATGCTGCCTGAATACAATAACATAAAAATCATAATTTCTTATAAACAGCTTAAGCTCATGTATTCCCATATATATAAGGTATGTTATTATAGCTGCAAATACTACCGTTAATAATATTACTATAAGCGCCGCCGCAAGTCCCTTTTTATTCCACATATGTCCTGACAGACGTTTCACCGGTCTTTCAATTGCAATCGCAATTATATATGCCACAAGAAACGGCCATACATAGCCGAAAAGATACTTAAATATAAGAATTGTAGCTGCTGTTATAACAACAGAGCCTGTAAGTAATTTAAGCCGGTTTTTAAATGCAGATACGTCAGCCGTATAACTTTTATACACACTATCTTCGATATCTTTATATGATTTTTTAGAATTATTATCCATATATTTATATTCCTGATCTTATTAGATTTTACGATAACCATTTTTACATATACAGCGTCGTATTCCATGTTAATATTATGCAAAAAAACAATCAGGTTATTATACCGGATGACCGGATTATATACAGATGTGAGCTGTAGTTATTAACCATAAAAAATCCTGATAATAATTATCGTTTTATAATAATTATTATCAGGATTTTTTTATATATACATACTAATCTACATTCCTAAGCAACTTTATTGCGAAAAAACAAAGAATAATTTGCAATACTTTTTTAATCTGGCTATAAGACTGATTATTCTCACTATAATGTTGCAAATATCTTACTTCACTTATTCTTAATCCTTAAATATAAAATCACACTTAATAATGCAAATATAACTGATGCTATAAGCAGATAAGCTACACAGCCGATACCGGTTCCAACCAGGAAAAATGCACCTGCAAAGAGTACCGAAAATCCTATACTGCCAAATAAAGCGATAAAAATATTGTCTCCCTGCTTTACCGGCGTCATCTCATTTGTCCATGTAAGATCAGGCATCTTTACCGCAAGGAACAGATCAAACAGTGACATGAATATAAAACTTCCTGTAAGCAGTCTGTATACTAACGCCAGTATTCCTATAGTTATAACTGCATATATGATTGCAGATAGTATATCTACCTCGCCTATCTTTCCCAACATATATAATGGATATAACGATTTTTTACAGACTGTCCTAATATTACCACATTCATTATAAAAGCATTAATAATCTTCTGTGCTTTATCAAATACCAGGTAATATATACCCATAAATACCAACGACATTACCATAGTTACATTATTCTTATTCTTCGCCTTTGATGCCAGCTTAGCAACACACCACCCAAGCACACATGACAATATTAATACAATCCATGATATAATAAATATAATAGAACATATTATAGTTAAATGAGTCGCTTCTATAACCGTCCAGTATACTATGACAGATGGTATTGTAATAAATCCCATTATATATACACTTGTAAGTCTTGCCATTATAACGCTTCTTACCGGTATTGGAAGTGATACCAGCAAAATCATTATCGTTAGATAAATACAGGCTTGAATATGTACCAAATACGCTGCCACACGCTCCCAAAACAATAGCTGCCATTCCCACCATAAGGAATACATCCTCTAAGCTGTCATCACTCTTGACTTCTTCCATTGTACCACTCTTAATAAGCTTACCGCCCTTGATAATTGCGACCTTATCACAGAGCTTTTCGGCCACCTCAAGCACATGTGTAGAGAAAAATATTGCACCGCCATTGTCACATAAATTTCTCATCATTCCCTTAAGTTTATGCACCGCTTTAGGAGCAAGCCCTACAAATGGTTCATCCATAATAATAAATTTAGGCTCGTGAATCCACGCGGATATAATTGCCAGCTTCTGCTTCATATCGTGTGAATATGTCGATATTGGCTATGCTAATGCATTAGTAATCTAAAATAAATCAGGATTATCCGGAATATAAGCTAACTTTCTTTTATATTCTAACGGATTGGTCTTAATTAATTCATTGTCTATATATATCCCCGTGTTCAAAATCATTTATTCCTACAACTGCTTTAATTGTTGTTGTCTTACCCGCTCCGTTATGTCCAATAAATTCATATACCTCTCCCGGCTTGATATGCAGTGATAAATCATCACTGCTTTTTTATCACCATAGCTCTTAGTCAGCTGTTCTATTCTTAACATATTATCTTTCTCCTTTTTTGTTTTTTCACATTATACTTCCTGAGCATATCCATTTATTACATAATATTCTTTATTGTTAGAATCATACACTCCTATATAAGCATAATTAATTGTACCTTTATAAATAAGCCACAGACCATATTGATTACCTGCCAGCCCTGTATAGTTCCAGTCTAATACTCCATTTGATACATAGAACCAACCATACTGATTTTCTGCTAAACCTGTATAATTCCAGTCTAACACTCCATTTGATATATAGAACCAGCCATACTGATTTTCTGCTAAACCTGTATAATTCCAGTCTAACACTCCATTTGATACATAGAACCAGCCATACTGATTATTTGCTAAACCTGTATAATTCCAATCTAACACTCCATTTGATACATAGAACCAGCCATACTGATTTTCTGCTAAACCTGTATAATTCCAATCTAACACTCCATTTGATACATAGAACCAGCCATACTGATTTTCTGCTAAACCTGTATAATTCCAATCTAACACTCCATTTGATACATAGAACCAGCCATACTGATTATTTGCTAAACCTGTATAATTCCAATCTAACACTCCATTTGATACATAGAACCAGCCATACTCATTTTCTGCCAAACCTGTATAATTCCAGTCTATTAATCCATTTCTCACATAAAACCAGCCATATTCATTTTCAGCTAATCCAATATAATCAGATGCAAAAATATTATCTATATAATATTTCCATGTTCCATTGTCTTCTAAATGTAATCCGTTATAATAATCAGAAGTACTATATCCTAAAAAACCAATATCTCTTAAAGTCAATCCACAATATTGATTAGTTATACCCCCTAGAAACTTAACTAAAAGTTGTAAATAACTATTATAAACTTCTTGTCTGCTTTCACTATCTATACCATACATATACTGTAAATTATATTCAGAAAAATTTATATTTTTATTTTCCGAATATGTCATACTATTAAATGAATTGGTTTTTCCCGTAAATCTTACCTTATCTGATAACTCACAATTTACCGCTGCATAATAATCTTTTATTTTTCCTGTACTTATATCAATTACAAATGTCGTATTCACATATATATCTTCTTTTTTTAACTGACCTATCACACGTAACTTATGGCTGTTATAGTAATAATTTATTCCAAATAAATAATCTAGTGAATTACCATTGCTATATACAGCTGTTTTATATTCACCATCGCTATCAATGTAATACTCACCATTTTCAAATATATAATTTGCTAAAATATTCAAATTAGACTTAATTGATGATATTCCCTGTCCAACGTAATCATAATATCTTTCTTCAATATCTCCATCTCCTGATTCTATATCACTATTATTAACACCTCCGATTTCATCTATTCCATCATAATTTTCATAATCATCTATAATATTATTGTCTGTGCTGCTAAAATATTGACCATCCGTTATTTGATTGTATATTTCAGTAATACTATCCAATTGCAAATTACTATCCTGTGCTGACACCATATTACATTTTCCAATGAAACATATTGAAAATATACCAGCTAATAAATATCTTTTTATCCTTCTCATATAATTATCCTTCCGTACTTATGTGTTTTTTATCCGGCAACATTCAAAGCTGTTAAAATGCCTCATTTCTTAATACTCATTATTTACATATTGTATATATCAAGGCATATCAACTTCTCTTCAATCTTCTTCTCTGCAACTTTTTCCAAATAGTTCTTACATCTTTACATAATGCTTCTTCAATTCCAATACTATTAATTAATATTTCCTTATCGACAATATCCAATGCATTTTCTATCGGTTCATCCTCTCTTACAATCTGGTCCACATTTCTAAGAACCTTCCTCACAATTGCAATAGGTATATCATCTAATTTAGGCACTAATATATTTCCTACTTCTCCCGGAAGTATTTCTAGTACGCCTCCGCCATAACTTCTGCCACACAATTCCGTGAAAGCAAAAGATATACTATTATAATAGGACAATAAAATTCTTTCTGGCTCAACACCATCATTAAATTTGATTCTATGCATTGTATCCGTTGATACAGCATTGCAACAATTCAACACAAACTTAGGATAAAGATTATTTCTTCTTAGAAAAAACGCATCTGGCACCCATACAGATGGAATTCTATACCACCTATCTCTAATAGAACACTTATACCCTTCATTCTCTCCATTTGCTTCGCCAAAATGAATGTATTCCTTGTGCTTATCTGGATATTTCTCATATTCAACTTCTGGAAAATCAATCAAATACGCAGCCTTACCAGCATTAACATTTTCTTTCCAATCTTCTTCATTAAAATAAACACTATGTGCATGTGCACTTCTACCTATTAATGGACGAACAACTTTCTCTAATTCATATTGCTTAACTATCTTATCATTAACAGAAAAATACTTATTGTTTCCGGTTGTTATTCCAACATTTATCAATGCTGTATCTGATAACATCTGAAAGCGATTATCTTTACGAATCTTTGATATTAATTCATTTTCTTGGTTATTTGTGAAATATTTTGTCCACTTCTCATGTACATGCTGTAATTTCTGAAATCCATTTGTATCAATATCAAAATCATTCAAGTCATCTAGATTATTTAATTCTATAATTCTAATGCCTTCCTCTTCTGTCCCTTTTTCCCCAATAAAAACAACTATTTCCTGCTCTATATCCGGAAATACTAATTCTTCAAAAGTTATAAGCGTAATCTTCGATAAATGATTTGCCAAAAATAATCTTAAATCTTCAGCATATGCAACCTGCAAAATTTCTGCTGGAATTACAAATGCTATTTTTCCATTATCCGAAAGAAGATTTACACAAGCCACCATAAATCCAACCCAAGTATTTACAAGCTTATTAGATTTCATACCCTGCGATACCAAAATTTCTGACATAAGTATTCTTTGATTTTCTTCAAGATACTGATATCTTATATATGGCGGATTTCCTAAAATTAAATCAAATTTCTTTTCACATGTTTTTTCATAATAATCAAAAAAATCTCGATTAATTATCTTTATATTTTTAGCATTGGCAAATCTATGTTTTAACTTTTCTACCTCATCTTGCTCAATCTCAATTGCTGTAGCATTATTAAGTTGATCCAGCATTTTCATATCATCAAGAGCATCTATAAACACACCATCTCCACAGCTAGGTTCTAAAACTGTTTTTATTGATTTATCACTTGAAAACAATTTCACCATCATCTCTGCAAGTGGTAATGGTGTATAGTATGCTCCTCTTAATTTCTGAGCAGAACTATTTTCTTTTAGCTTCATCTAATCACCTTATATTTCCTGTCGATATACTTTTCCTATCAAGTCTTGTATCTCAACGATTATTCTGTTCTTTTCTTTTTCTAATACTTTAACAGATGCCTTATCAGGACGTTTTATCATTTGCTCATTTAAAGCATATATTTTTCTTGTCTTTAATACCACATCATCATATAGCTTTTTTTGTTTCACATCTGAAAAATTCAATTTGATAAATGGTAACTTCTTAAGCAAGAACGTTCCTCTGGCAGTAAATCCATTTTCAAAATCACTTCCTTGCATTTGAAAATATTTTTCTGTATATGGATGTGCTAACCATGCCTGGATATACTCCAAATCATACTCTTTATCTTCTAGTTCACTAATAGCACAATATCCTGCTGTTCCTCCAGATGCAATTAACATATTATCTTTGTCATATGCATACATTGGTTCTTTACTTAATATTCTAACAATCAGTTTAGGTGTATTAATAAATGCTGTTAATGCCTGAGTTCTTCCATATTTATACCAAGTCTTTTCTGTTGCATCTGGAACATCTCTGCCAACTCCATTATTCAAACATCTTGGAACTAGTCTGTCATAACAATCTAGTAAATACTTCAATGCTCCTGGGTACTTTTTCCGCATAGTGTCCATATCAATTAATTTTCCTTTTGTATCATATGGAAAAATAATTTTTTTATCAGTCGATAATACAGAATAAGTATTCATTCCCTTTTCATTTGCTTTTGTCGGCTTAAAATATGGCTTCAAGATATCCTTTTCAATACTGTAATGTTCCCCGAATCTTTCAATATTAATACACTTTTCATCTTCTGATTCTATGCAGGAATAATCGAACCAGTATACTTCCTTTTTATCAGAGAATTTTTCAGGTCTTTCTGCACTTGTCTGAATACCATTAAATATATTAACTACCTTAGAAAGAGGCACCGCCTTGTCATGAATATCACTTATAAGCTGCATAAAATTCGTATCAGTTGTAAGACTCCATGGATTTTTCGTTAAATCCGTATTTTTGACTTCTACACTTTTTACATTATATCCAGTCCACAAGTCTGTTACAGATTTAACATACGAATACTTTACATTTGAATTAGTTGTTTTTCCAATAGTAACAATTGCACTATAAATTGTCTTATCCGGAAATAGCTGTGTATCTCCAAAATCTACAATTTCAGATATGTTGCCACAAATAAGATTTCTCAGTTCTTGTCCCGATGCAATTTTATAAAACTTATTTGGGATTATGTAGCACAATACCCCTGAATCTTTCATCAGTTCAAATGCTTGCTCTACAAACAAATAATACTTATCAAATTGTTTATATGCTGTATTATATTTATTCTTATATATCGAAAATTCAGCTTCCCCTGACAACACATTCATATCTTCTGTCTTTACATAAGGTGGATTTCCAAGAATCGCATCAAACTTTCCACCACTATTAATATTGTTCCAATCAAATGGCGACATCTTTACCAATTCATCAACTGATAATTCAATATTTTCAACATCTTTATCAGATATGAGAGAATTTCCTGATAGAATATTCTCGTCAAGATTTGGCAAAATAGGGGCTACCTCTTTAACTGATGGTTCTGTCTCATTCTCCAATAACTTAAGCAACAAAGAAAATTTACTAACTTCTACTGCATGAATATCAATATCAACACCATAAATACAACTCTTTAAAATTTCGCGCTTATCAATAATTGGCAGTTTTTTCTTACCATTTCCCATTTCAAGAAGATATTCCGGATTATTTTCCAAATACCACTTTTCACAGTAATCGATAATAAACTGGTATACCTCTTCTAAAAAAACACCTGAACCACACGCAATATCTGCTATCCTTAAGTCAACAATATCTTTCGGGGTCTTTCCTTTGCATATTGGATCTAATGTATTTTTAACCATATACTTAACAATTTCAACCGGGGTACTGACAACAGATCTATTTTTATATTCATTTTTCTTAGCTAATAAAATCTTGCCGCCAGATATTGTTAAACTTTCAGCCAAAAATGATTCATATATCTTTCCTAAAACACTTGGTTCTATTATATTAAATAAGTATGGTGTCTTAGGATAATATAACATTTCGATCATATTAAATATAACATCCGCGCTTAAATCAAATATAGGATTTTCGCCCTTAAAAAGGCCTGAATTATACTTTTTATCAGCTTTCCTGAATGTTTCCGTTAATATCCTCTGTAGTTCTGTTTTATCACTTGTCATTTCATATAATTTCTTGTACAACGGAAGTTTTCTATCTTCACATATACGTAAAAAAATAATCTGATTGATAAATTCCTGAACTACATCGTTTAATACACGTTCATCATGATACCTAACATTATTTGAGTACAAATACATTCCTATCTCTAAGCGCCACGAATTAATCTGCTCTAAAAAAATGTTATCAATCTTTGTATGATATTTTTCGCTTTCTTGAAAATTCTCGGCTACAAAATTATCATATGCTCCACTATAAACACTTTCTTTAGAAACGAGTGCATTGATCTCATCAAATTTTTTAGCATATTCTTCAAAATAATATTTTCGATACAAAGCTGTTCTTGCATTATCCCCAGGTGCTGGTTTTATTGTTGTATCATATATCAGCATATCTTCAAAATTGGTCAGTATCACCATAGCATGATTTGCATTCCAACCATATTTTCTTGCTTGAATAGCAGGTTCTGTTTCCACAACTATATCCACACTCGGTTTTTTTGCCTCTACAAATAATTTTGATACTCCATTCAATGTCAATGTATAATCTGGTCTTTCAGCCCTATTAGAAAACCGTTCCATAACCACTTCTTTATACTGCGGCAATTTTCCTTGTTTATTTTCTACATCCCATCCAAAACACTCTAACAATGGATTTATATATTCGTCCCGACATTCTGTTTCATTATAGGCATTTTGGGAATTATGATAATATGTCATATTTTCACGATATTTCTTTATCAATTTCTTTAGTCTATCTAAATCCATTTTATCCTCCAATCTTTTTTATGTTTCAGATATCAAAATTTCAATTAATAATTTAATATATCTTACCGGCTCTCTATCCCATAAAACTTTAATGAATATAAATTATACCATAAAACCATTTATTCTTCATGTATTATTTATTTATCCATTATATATTCTAAATACACATCTGCCCTGGTACATCAATCTCATAAGTCTTACCATTAACAGTAAGTGAATATGCACACAATGCGATTTTATTTCTTCCTGCTACCGGTCTGTTATTGATAATACGTCCCTCACTGCCATACTTAGCATCTCCCACTATAGGCATATTTCTTGACGATAACTGTACTCTTATCTGATGATGCCTGCCTGTTATCAGATGTATTCTTAATAATGACAGCTCCCTGCCATCATCATCCTTTGCCGTCTTTACCAGCTCATATTCTAATTTTGCATATCTGCTGTCAGGTGTGTCCTTATCAGTTACATAAGATATATTATTTAGCGCATCCTTAATAAGATAATCCTCAAATACACCTTTGTCATCAGACGGTCTTCCCTCAACCACTGCATAATACATTTTATTAAATGTCTGTTTCTGTAACATATTACTTAAATCCGCCGCCGTCTTTTTATTCTTTGCAAACAGTACAAGCCCGCCAACCGGTCTATCCAGCCTGTTAATCACAGCTGCATATGCAGTCTCTCCCTTTTTCCTTCTATAAGTCATTACTTCGCTTGTCAAATCCTTGTCAAATGAACGGTTACTCTGTGTAAGCACCCCCGCCGGCTTATTCACAATAAGCATATCGCTGTCTTCATATATTATGTTCATATTTTTCCCTTTTCGTATTAATTCTCATTTATAAACAATTTTACATTATCTATAATTATGTATATTAAAAGCTGATACATATATCGGATGCACTATATATAATTACCATATATAATTTTTTGCAATAATAATCTGATTAAATCCTTTTATATAGTTATTAATGCTTCCCACCTGCTTTTATCTATGCTCTTAGCTGTAACAATACATTCAGGGTCAGGTGCAATTACATGTCTTACCACTCTAAATACTGCATCCGCATCACATAACAGGCAGTCAGCGCTGCCAAATTTAACCCTCTTTACTGCACCACATTCAATAAATGCCTCATCAAGCTTTACAAAATCCTCAGAAATATGCGGCTGGTCTGCGTTATAGTGCTTTCTCATATATACATCTTTATACGAACCGTCAGGCATTGCTATCTTTAACCTCATAGGCTTATCTGATAACCTGTGAGGCACATTAAGTACCTCCTCCACACTATGTATAAATGTATTTCTTTCATGTCCCACACCTACAAGCAGTATTTTACCGTTACATTTTCTTAAGCGGTCATAACAGCCATCAGGTGTACATGGAGTATTACATTTCTCCTCCCCCATCAAATACCCGTAAGCTCTTTTTCCTGCTCCTGCCATGCTATGTGTAGGATGAAGCGAACGTATCACACCATCTCTTTTCATAAACATATTGGTAAGAAGTCCGACACATGACGGTGTAACAGACGGGTCATATACAGGATTGTCAGCATTGACCGTCTTCCATGTATGTGTAGGAAGCAGCAATAATCCATCCTTAAAATATTCCATCCACACATCCAACACAGTATCAGCTCCACCATCTACTTCTCCTATAGCTTTCATAGATGAGTGTATAAGAATAGTTTCGTTACCTGTAAGCCCCATACTTCTTAACTGCTCTTTTAAATCATATTTTGTATATATCACACTAATCCCCATTCCGCAGGCATTTTCTAATGCCGGAGGAATCGCGAGCCAAATGTCAGATTTGGCTCTGCGATAAGAGCTAATTTGTGACGCCTGCTTCACAAATAGCCGTGTGCTAAAATAAGCTATCAAGCTTATTTTTCACACTAATCCCCATTCCTTTTATAAATCCATAAAAAAAGCATGGAAAGAATTATTTTGTCAATTTTAAAGCAATAAAAAAACGCTAAGAATTTCTAAGCCTTCGCCATGTGTTTTAAAATTAACTCTACCCATCTTCCCATGTCTTTTTAAGCCGCTGGCCAGCTTACTGGCTTTTTATATCAGCAGCTCTGCAATCCTCGCAAAGCGTATATCCCAGACTGAGATATACACGATTTTTTAATTACAATCTGTCATAGCAGTTCCAGTTTAACTGGCAATATATAAAACAGGCTGCCTCAATTGCAAATACCACAAGAAATACCGCTGTCGCTATACATTCATATAGGGCAATATTTTCAAAAAACATTCCAGTCACAACAACAGGTATTGCAGCAATTACACATACTATAATACCCTTTATAACGCCTGATGAAAATATTTTTTTCTGCTTTAACTTCAAGTCAGAAACATATTTTTGCGCTGACTGTTCTAATGTATATGCACCTTCATTTTTACTCCTGCCGGCAATATCGTTTTTGCCTAATTCCATCAGACTCCTGACAAACATATAAACGGCTATAGCAGCCATTAATATAATAACACATATACCGGCAATATCCGATGCTTTTTCTGAAATAGCGCCTGTGCCTTCTGATATTCCGCTAAGTACAATAAGTACAGCAGGTGACATTATACATAATAAAACACTGATTGCCATTTTAAATGTGCTGTCTTTAAATTTGTCTATATACGACTCAACTTCACTAAGTTTAATAATATTTTTCACACTATCTCCATTCCGCAGGCATTTTCTAATGCCGGAGGAATCGCGAGCCAAATGTCAGATTTGGCTCTGCGATAAAGGCTGATTTATGACGCCTGCGGCACAAATCAGCTGTGTGATAAAATAAGCCATCAGGCTTATTTTTCACACTATCTCCATTCCATTTCTATATAAGTCCTGAAAATACAGAAGCCACGATAACTGTAAGAAGTCCTGCCACAGCAACTGACAGACTGCTCATTGCTCCTTCAACTTCACCCATTTCCATAGCTTTTGCTGTTCCTATTGCATGTGCGCTCGTTCCAAGAGCCAGTCCCTTTGCAATCGGCTCATTTATTCTGAATATCTTACATACAACCTCACCGATTATATTTCCAAATACACCTGTAATAATAATAACAGCTACTGTTATTGTTACATAACCGCCAAGCTCTTCCGATACACCCATACCGATAGCTGTTGTTATTGACTTTGGAAGAAGCGTTACATATTCTGTATGTCCAAGTCCCATAATAAGACACATTGCAAATATACATAACATAGAAGTTATAACTCCTGTTACTATTCCACCAACTACTGCCTTCCACTGTTTTTTCAATAGTGAAACCTGCTCATAGAGCGGGATTGCAAGGCAGATGGTCGCCGGTGTAAGAAGGTAGCTTATATATTTTGCTCCACTGTAATATACCTGATAATCCATTTTTGTACATAAAAGCACCGCAATTGTTATAATTATTGATATAAGAAGTGGATTGAATATAGGAAGCTTAAACTTCTTTTTAAGCCACATTCCTGCATAATATGCAAGCAGGCTTATTGCCACTCCAAAAAATACTGAATCCTTTAACATTTCCATAGTAATATTATTCCTTAATTGTATATAATCTTTATTTAATTTATCTTTAAGTTATTTTTATCTGACATAACAAATCAACTTATACACAGTAATATTTACCATATAAAATAAATAATAGTATCCGCTGTATTATTTAAACAATGTATATACTGCTACTTATTACGATGTTTGCCCAGACGTATTATTAACTGTGAGGATATTCCTGTAGCTGCCATTACAACTACTGTCGATACGAGAGTTATTATAATTACCGGAAGAAACATCGGCTGTAATACTCCCCATGACTCAAGAAGTCCGACTGCCGCCGGAATAAACATAACCGGCATTATCTCTATCAGGAATTTGCCTGCTTCCCTTACCTGCTCAAGTCTTATTAAGCCTGTAAGAAGCCCTACAAATAATATTATTAATCCGTAAATACTTGCCGGAATTGGAAGGGGAATTATATATTTTAATACTTCACCTGCAAATGCAATAACAAGTATCACAAGAAACTGCTTAAGATACTTCATTTTTATGTCCTTTCCATATATGTAATACATTTGATACATCAAAATATGCCTTTTTTTGTATCATACGTATTATATCCCCATGTTTTGATAAATGATATATTAATTTTCACTAAAAAAAATGTAAAGATTAAAGATTGTTTATGTGTATTTCATAGTTATTCATATTTTAAAACCAATTTTCCCAAAATGAATTAATAGAACAACAAAGTCAGTCTTTCCCTAAAAAAATAAACAGGAAACATGTCCTTTAAATACATGTTTCCTGTTTATTTCGTCTTGTAACCACTTAAAAATATTTATAATTAAATTACTTAGTGTAATTAATTATCTGATTATTATTTCCTGTATTAATTACTTTTTGTAATCAAATTCAGGAATATCACTCCATCTCTTACGGAAGTAATGAGCTACCATCTTAGGCTTTCTGTCTCTTGTAAACAAGCCTTTCTTGTTGCCCTGAACTCTGAGTAAGCTCTGGCTTGTAGCAAAGTCTGCGAAGTTCCATGCCTGTTCACCTACTACAAATTCATATTCGTCAAATACCTTGTTATTCATTTCATAATATTCAACCTGATATTCTTCTGTATACATAACAGATGTTGTATCATGTAATCCACTTACAGTATCTGCACCATATTCTGTAAACATAACAGGCTTTCCAATACTTCTCCATGCATCAAGTTCTTTTCTTAATGCCTTTTCTGATACATCGAGGTCAGGTCCGCCAAAGTACCAGCCATAATAACGGTTAAGACAGATAACATCGCTTAACTTTGATGAACAGTCTGTGTCAGGGGCTGTACCCATCTGGACACTTACAAGTGTACATGGACGCTTCTGTGGGTCAAGTTCTCTTGCAAGGTCATATAATGGCTTAAAGTATTCATAAGCTCCCTCTGCTGATGAATCAGGTTCATTTGCAATACTCCACATTACAACACATGCATGGTTCTTATCTCTTGATATCATATCGCGGATAACATCCTTATGATGTTCCTGTGTCTGTACACCATGTTCCTTATCAAATGTTCCTATCTTCTGACCATTGAAATTAGCACCGCCGCCAAACTGAAGGTTGATACCTACAGCAGGTGTCTCATCAATAACTACGATACCTTCTTCATCACAAAGTCTCATCATCTCTTCACTATATGGATAATGGCTTGTTCTAAAGCTGTTAGCATGCTGCCATTTCATAATAGAGATATCTTTTGTATTCATTGGAAGGTTAATTCCACGTCCGTTCGGGAATGTATCCTCATGCTTTCCATAACCCTTGAAGTAGAATGGTCTTTCATTAATCAGGAACTTAATTCCGTCAACTCTTACACTTCTTACACCATATGGAAGTGTGTATACATCTTCACCTGCAGTAACCTTAATCTGATAAAGATATGCATTTAATGGCTGCCATAAATGAACATTTTCAAGTTCAATCTTACCTGTAGCGCCATCTGCTTCTGCAACCTTCTTACCCTCTGCATCAAATACTTCAACCTTGCATGATGTACTGTCTTTATCATCACCTTTAATATCAACATCATATGCTAATACTGCTGATGGCTCTGACTTACCAAAATCAATATCAGATACTACTGTAATATCGTTAATATATGTCTTAGGTGTTGTATATATCTTAACCGGTCTTGTAATACCACAATAATTAAAGAAATCAAAGTTAGGATTGTTCTGTGGTTTATCAGATGCACCGGCACCCATGCCTCCCATCATACCACTCATCATGTTAGCCTTACCACCAACAGGAAGTGTTGTATAGTCAATCACATTATTTACTGCAATTGTAAGAAGGTTGTCACCATCTTCTAATACATCATTTAATTCAACCTCAAATGGAAGGAAACCTCCCTTATGTTCACATATTAACTTACCATTAAGATAAATCTTTGCATAATGTGTTACAGCTGCACAACGAAGCACAATTCTCTGGCTCTTTACATATGCAGGAACTGAAATATTTCTCTGATAGAATACCCATCCATAATGATCCCTGAAATCAGCGCCCTCCTTTAAATCATTATATGAAGCCGGAACAGGCATTGTATCTGCATCCTTTAGTGGTGCTTCATACCATTTCTCATCAAATCCCTTACCGTTGTCTAATTTAAAATCCCATACTCCGCTTAAATCGCTTAATAATCTTGACTGTGTTAAAACTGGATATAACATACTTAATTCCTCCTATATTTTAATAAACCTCTACTTGTAAAAAATGTTCCTATAAATCTAATCTTATGTTTTTATTATATTTAGTAACTTTTATTTTATGGACTACCGGTATCTTATGTTTAATACCGGTAATCCTAAAAATCATATTAAATTTACTTCATACAGATATTTTTATTCAATTCTTATCTTACATGTTAGTTAATTGCATCTGTTCTATTACTTAGCTGCTCTCATGTCTCTTAATTTAGCTGCATTTTCTTCTACTCTCTTCTTGTTAAGAGGATATAAGAACTGTAATGCAAAGAAAAGTAATATCATTCCTGCTGCTGGTACAAGACATGTAACATTGTAAATGCCATCTACTACCTTAGCATCATATGCTGTTGCTGTTGTGTAACCTACTATTGAAAGAAGCACACCTGAGATACCTGATGAACAAGCCTGTCCTAACTTTCTTGCAAATGAATATACTGAATAAATTGTTCCGTCCTGTCTTACGCCTGTCTTTACCTCTGCATCATCAATTACATCTGTAATCATAGCCCAGATAACCATGTTAAACATTGATAAACCTATTGTAGCTGTCCACATTAATGCCATCCATACCCATACATTGTGTGTATGAAGAATAAATAATATTATATATGCTGAAGCACTTATTATACTTCCGATTACTGATAATTCTTTCTTACCAACCTTAGATGATAACTTAA
>ERZ772969.746-NODE-746-length-29130-cov-4.925744_pt1 | contig 29130 bp, 20 predicted proteins | sample MGYA00511676_ERZ772969 | MGnify/ENA primary metagenome ERZ772969 (study PRJEB29015, sample SAMEA2737651) | human gut metagenome | biome: human gut; feature: human-associated habitat; material: faeces | place: China | collected 2012 ... | reverse complement strand
ATTACAAAATGACGGTTATGAGATTTACCCTGCTGAGAAAATATCCAATCGTGATGTTTATGGATGGAGAATATATCAGCAAGAAGATAATACGTTGTTTATTCCATATTCTCAACGAAATGCAAAGGACATAAAAGCAAAAAAGATAGTATTGTCCATAAAGCGGAAAGCGAGAAATCAAATTTATCAGTTTCTGGAGCGATATAATATCGTATATCAAGCGACTGACGAAACGGGATGGAATTATAATACAACAGTAGCTGAGGATGTTTTCAATGAAATAAGGCAATTTTATGTGCCAAAGTGTTATAATGATAAAAAAGAATATGTTGAAACTGCTGATTTGCAAGCATTCATACTTTCTAATTCTCCATTTTGCGTGTTGGACGCAATAGAGTTTTTTGCGAAACATAGTATCTCAGATGACTTTGAACCACAGATTAATGCTATATTAAAACTGAATGAGATACCGTTTCAGCTTTCCAAGGGGAAGCTAATGAATACATTTGATACCCAGATAAATAAAAATTCATTAGTGTCTGTTCAAGAAGTAGGACTGAAAGAGTTATTACAAGAGGCTTCAAAATATTATGATGAAAACAATTTGCAAATTGCAGTGGAGAAACTTTGGGATGCATTTGAGAGACTAAAGACATATTACTGTTCATCGACTGTAGATAAGAAGAAATCAGTTAATAAGATTATAATGGATATGGGTAATAATCAACAGCCGTTTTTAGAATTATTTGAAAAGGAATTTCATGAGCTTACCATACTTGGCAATAATTTTAGAATTCGACACCATGAAACAACAAAAACGGATATTCAGGATAAAAGGCATTATGAGTATTTTTATAAGCGATGCTTATCCTTGATTTCAACAGCTATTCAGTATTTGGATGGGCGAGGTTTATAACAGATACAGCTTTGCGTAATAAAGAAGTTAAATGAAAAAGGACAATAGTAGAGGTGGATTTTGATGAGTAATGAGCCAAATGGTTTCGCTAAATATTTAGTCATATTTGTAGATATTCTTGGAAGCCAAAATAGAGTTGATTTTCAAGAGACATATAAAATTAACAAAATTTTTCATGAAGAGCTTGAAAGAAACAAGCAAAATGATATGATACACACGGTGTATTTTAGAAAAATATATACATTTTCTGATTGTGCTTATATTTTCTATGGCTTTAAAGACGGAATATCTGATGAACGTAAAGATGAGGGCGAACTATTTAAAGTGGCATTGTGTAATTGTGAGCCAATATTTTTACGATTCATTAAAGAAAGAATTCTTTTTAGAGGTGGAATATCTTATGGTGATGCTTATGTTGACCCTTCAAAAAGTATGTTTTTTGGAGATGCGGTGAATAAGGCGTATAAGATGGAGTCAGAAATAGCAATTCATCCTCGTATTGTTATAGATGATTATATTGCTGAAGCAGTTTTAGAAAATATATCATCAGTAAAATATAAAATAGTTGCAAAAAACCCTGAATATATATCTATTTTGGGGGCGGGACTGGTTCCTAAAATGCCAGGAACAGGTGAGGGAATCATTGAACAGGATATTGATGAAAAATATATCTATAATTATCTGCACTTTCCAGAGAATAATATAATCTTGCAGGATTATTATCTGTCTGGTGAAAGTTTTATAAAAGAGTTAATAGACTTTTGCTTTGAACAAATTGATAGAAATATGAATTATAAAATTATTGATAAGTATTTTTATCTTCAGAGATTTGCTCAGAATAAATTAGAAAATTTGCTAATGTCATCTGATTGTGATTTGCAATGAAAATGATTAAGTAATTATCCTCTTTGAACGCATCATCACATTTTTATGGATTGTGAATATTCTTATGCGGCAGGTAAACGCACAATAACACGTACCTTTTTTTATTAAAATTACTCTGCTATCATTATCCTATACCAAATATAAAAAGTCAAAAAAGTTTAGTTGCTTCACAAGTCCGACTTCAGTAATGGACTAGACAAATCCGGGAGTTTGACAGTTGAATAATAGAAAAATACCTTGCAGACCGCATAAAACCTGCTTTTTTTATATCAAATTTTTCGTTTTTATGTATGTTATTTTTCTGTCAATGTGTGGCATAATAAAAGGAAGGATGGATTGACTATGAATCTTCATATATCAAAATCTGAAAATGCAGATCCATAAGATCTGCCGTAAATTAAAACAAAAATATAAATTTAAATACGATATTAATGCGATCTTTTCTGATCTAATCTATGCAAGAATACTGGATCCATGCAGTAAGCTTTCTTCCTATAAGGTAGCATCTGAATTCTTGGAAAAACCTTCTTATGAGCAGCAAAAAATAAAAAAAAGAAGAGAATAAATTACTATAGTCCGTAACAACGAAAAAAATTGCCGTATCCCAGTAAATATAAGGGATACGGCGATTTTTCTTTTGTTAACTGTCAAAGACGGGATTTTCCGTGGAAAGGATATTGTTCACCTCAATTTTATTAAAATTCCAGTGTTTCACCGTCATTTGGAACAAATAATTGTTCGTCAAAATTATGCTGCTTTGCAAATGCCCGCAATTCTGAACGGGAAAGTACCCAATGCATTAGGATATTATCAAGGTGTATCCGTCTTCATTGATTTGGATGCGCTAACTGCTACACCACCAGACATTCTTTCTGAAGCAGGCATCAACGGAAATAACCTCTACGCAAAATTTTGTGAACAAAAGGGGCATATTGCTATGCCAGCCAGCGAGAAAATCGAACATATTTTTTCAGAATTATATGATTTGCCAGAAAGAATGTACTTACCTTATTTCAAATTAAAAGTTCAAGAGTTGCTGTTGTTTTTAGATATGCTGGATTTAGAAAATACAAAAAGATTGAACCAGTATGTTTCCGGACAGGTGGAAACTATCAAAGAAATTCACAGTCTGATGACATCCGACCTAAAACGCCACTATACTATTGAAGAGTTGTCAAAACAGTACCTGATGAACACCACTACTTTGAAATCCGTTTTCAAAGCAGTCTATGGAATGCCCATCGCTTCTTACATGAAAGAATACCGTATGAAGTTGGCATCGAATATGCTGTTGCAGGAAGATAAATCTATTTCGGAAATTGCCGCCGCTGTGGGATATAAAAGCCAAAGTAAATTTACATCGGCTTTCCGAGATATATTTCAGATATTACCTACTGCATATCAGAAACTGTATCGTAATCAATAATTTTAATGCAAAACTGCACCCACAATATCCCTGAGTGCAGTTTTGTATCAATCAATATTCTAATGTTTCTCCATTAAGTGGAATATCAAGAACAAGTATCCTATACAAATGCACTTTCCTCTTTTGCTTTCCGCAAATCTTTTAACACTGTTCCTATATCTCCCAAAATAGCAATCCCCTTATCTTCAATGAATTCCGGCAAAAACTGATATTCTGAATTTACGGAAATATAATATGCATCTTTCAAGCTGTTTGTCAGTTCCCAAAACGGTTCCTGTATAAACATCGGTGTCATGCGCCCTACTCCAAGTTCTATGAAGAGAATTTTTCTATCTTTGTTCTTTTGAATGTATTTTGAGATTTTCTCATATTCTTCTTCGTATTTTTTCCCTTGCAGAAAATTCCCATATCCTCTTACCCACGGAAACATTTCCGCACCACAATGAGGGCAGCGAGGAATCAGTTCATCCGGCACCATTGTCCCCTCTCCCATAGCCGCAATCATATCTGCCACAGGTTGTACGGCATCCCATGTTTCATCCTGACAGCACTGGGAACACTGGAAGAAACGATGATCTCCCTGAATCTCACTGACCTTTTCTTCCGGATAAATCTTTACAAACTGTGTATCCTGATTAGTCGTTAAGATATGAAAGTCCTTTCCCTGCAAGATTCTATCCAAATCCAGATATGGCTCTCTGATAGGGGCATTTTGTGTAGTATTTAAAAAGGTTGCCACATATCCCCAGTGTTCATTTCTTGTAGAAAACCGATGCATCATGCCGCTAAAAGCACCTTTGAATCCATACTTATCTGCAAATTTTCCAAAATGCTCACGAAAAGAAGGGGTATCACTATAATAAAAGTCACCACCTCCAGCTGCTGATAAACCGGATGCTCCGCCTACTATGATACACTCTGCCTCCTGCACTCTGCGAACAAATTCCTGAATCTGTTCCTCATAAGGAAGTGGTTTTTGTTTGCTCAACACTACAGCAGTACCGCCGGATGCATAGGTACTATAGTGTCTGGAATAGTTCATTTGTGTTTTCATTACCAAATTTTCATAACAGCTCATTTTTTTCATTCTCCTATCTCACAACTGTAATATCTTTAACCACTTTACTTAGTCTGTCCTTCCCTTCCTGATTCCATTGGCAACACCTCGTCAAAAGCCCGTATTGCATTGCGAATGCAATCATCACATTCACAGAGTACAACACCTGTATCCTTTCCCTTTAGGTCTTTACATATGGTTGCACCTGAATATTCCTGAAATTTGTTTAATATCTCCCGTGCCGTTATCGCACTTTTCTTCCCTGGCTTTACAATTCCCGCCATCATGGTTGCTCCAATCAATGCACCACAAGTTGCTTCCATACCTCCCATACCTACCGCAAATCCGGATGCAGCATTCGTCAGTATTTCTTTATCAGAATCTGATAAATCGATCATTGCCTTGATAACCGACTGACAGCAATTAAATCCATTATGTTTGTAATATACTGCTTTTTCTTCTCTTGTCATTTTCCTTAGATTTCCTTTCTGATTTCTTTTAACGCTACCGTAAGATTACCATCCACACCGATGGATTTTTCTTTGATTTCCTCTGGAATGTAAATTTCGCCCTTGTTAAATGTGATATATCTTGCCTGTGGTTCTACTGCTGCAAGCTGCATCAAAGGAGCTTTAATCATCTGATTTCTCCAACCAATGCCAAATTCCAGAATTACCAGCTTCTTTCCATGTAAATTCTGAATAAATTCTTGATAGCGGGCAGCCTTTTCCTTCCAATTTTTCGTTTCTGTAAACGAGGACATCTCACCCCAATTTACTTCCATATCTCCACCGCATTTTGGACATTTCGGCAGTAACTCTTTGGGTACTCTTCCGTTTACTTCCTCTTCTGTCATGGCGAGAACTGCTTTTTGATTAGGATAGACCTCGTCATGACATCTGTTCTTGCACCGCATCTGGGTTAATTTCCCTTCCATTTCAAAAACACGGTCTGCCTCAAAACCTGCCGGCACAAAATGATCCTCCGCATTGGAAGTTACTACGAAATATTCTTTATCCTTTACTAGTGCATAGATGTTTTTCATAATCTCACTCGGCTCATCCTGCATAGCTTTTGCCTTAACAAGTCTGCTTACAAACGCCCACTTTTCTTCTACCTTCATTGGCACTGAAAATCCGTGTAAAACACAACGCAGTCCGTATTTTTCTCTGAAATCTCCCATATTTTCCTGAAACCATGCGTCATCTGCAAAAATATTATATCCCTCTGCGATAGACAAACCATTACTGGCTCCAATCAAAATACCATCTGCTTCTTTGATGATTTGACTTATCTCTTGATATACATTCATCTTCATCACATTTCCTTTCCCGCTATGTTTTCTTTTAAATCCCGCAGGGTTTCTGCCAAATCTCCTGCTATATAAATGCCTTTGTCTTTTATATGCTCTGGAGTTGAGGATTTCTTCTGATTCAGACAGGCATAAAACACCTTTTCATTTTTATATGTCATTTCCCAAAAAGGAAGTTTAATAATACTGGGTGTCATCTCACCAACCCCCAGCTCCAGCAGTACAACATTCTTATCTGTTCCATTCATGAGATATTTTTTTAGGAAATTCTCATATCGCCTTACACCTTCCCTCCAGTCTTTCCCCTCCAAAAATGTATCATCCCTTACCCAGGGAACCATGATTCTCCCGCACTCATTACATCTTGGCAGAAGCTCGGAAGTAACACGCAGCTCCCGGATATTTTCGTTCATCCTGCGAATCATTTCTACATTGGAATAAATTTGGTCATGGCAAGGCTGACTGCATTGAACATAGCCGCTGTTACCTTGATAATCGCAAATCCTTTCTTTCTGAAAAATCCGTTCAAACTGCATATCTATATTGGTTGTTAAAACAAAGACTTCTTTTTCCGCCACAATATCACACAGGTCATAGTATGGCTGTCCTGTAGGTGCATACCACTCCTTGAAATCTTGTAAACATTCCTCCATATAGGGAATTAAAATGTAGCCAGTTCCCCTCATGCGTTGATTTTACTGGGTTTAACTGTATACAAAACTGTGTTTACTGTTACTATCTTTCATTCTTTTCCAAAATAGCTTTGAAGCATAGGCCACATTATTTTCATATATGACACAAAGCTCAGCTCTACTTGTGCTTCATTAAACCATCCAACCATAAAGCTATTTATCTCTTCAAATAATACTTTTGAAAGTTTCTGAATAATAATTGTGTTATCCACTTCTTCAGTATAATCTTTCGCATACATTTTACATATAGAACGCACTCCAAAATAATTATATAGCACACCTACCGTTGTTTTTAATGCTTCAATATCTCTTGGAAAATCTGTTCTATTCATCATATTCACTACTAATTGATGTCTTGAGTTTAGGTAATTCCTAACTGTACTATTACCTATTTCAACATCAACTGTAAATGAAAAATCTTGAGTTTGTATACTATCTGCTCCTAACATTATCATCAATTCAACTTGTGCTGCATGATATTCTGTATAACCAGACAAAGCCATATATTTCCAAGAATCTTGCTTTGCATACATTTCCGTATCTAAAATATGCGTAAATTCATGAAACACAATATACCTTGGTATTTCCGAACTTTTGCATATCCTTAATATATGTTCATCTGTTTTCGTATTATAGTAAGCTTGGGCGGCTGAAGCGAATCCTGCTGCATCGCTTTCCTCAACATTAATTTCAAAAAAATCTATCTTATACTGTGGTAATTTCTCAATTTCCATAAACTCAATATATTCTTTTTCATATTCTTTAATTAAATTTTTAATTTGTATTTCTGTCATATTGTTTTATACCTCATATCAAAGTTAGCATTTCACTTTTAGTATACCATAAAACAATCCCATTCTCATTCTATATATTTTATCCTCAACGATGAAAAGATGTGTCTGCACACATCTCTTCCATCTTATTATTTTCAATGTTATAAGTTCTTAATAAAATTCAAATCCTGTTTCCGTAATGCCTTCTGTAACTTTTCGTTCTTTCTCTTCAGTTCCTTATTTTCTCTGGTTAGAGCTGCTACCTTCTGGTTCAGCAGTTCAATCTGTTTTTCCATCGCCATGTTCAGAATTTCTCTTCTTGGATCTATCATTCCGGCCTGTTGCTCTACTGCTTGGTTCAATGTATCTCGGACGGTTGGATTTTTATAAAAGAATCCTCTCGACAATCCGGTTTTCTTCATCAGCTTTGGAACACTGATACGTTCTTTATTTGCCAGCATATCTTGTATTGCTTGCAATGCCAGTTCAATTTTCTCTTTACTTTTTCTCTGATTTTCCTCAATCATCTTGTCGTATTTGCTCATATTCTTCACCCCATCCTGCCAGACTCATATATATGATGTCACTCATCATCTGTCTTACTTCTCTGGTTTCGTCTGCCATTCTTTGATTGCTCATTTTCCGGTAATGCTGTACATTATTCAGTCTTTTATGCCCCAATAGTCTCGCTATCGTCCAGTCATCCAGATGCATTTCTGTAAGTTTGACGCCATAGTAGTGCCGGAACATGTGCGTTCCAAACCCGAATAATTCGCCATGATCATCTTTCAACTGCTTTTCCTGTATCATGGACATGACTTTTGTTTTTATAGCCATATACTGCATCGGGCGGTCAGGTTCTTTTTCATTAACAAATATGTATTCTGTATCACCGAACTTTTCCTGTGTATATTCAATAGAACTCTGTAACAGTTTTGCAAGTTCTTTACTGATCGGTTTTTTATATCTTTTAGTTTTAACTTGATATATTTCAATCATATCTTGGCCATTTTCTCTCGTCAGACAATCTGGTCTCAGTGTAAGGGTATCTGATATCCTAGTTCCAAGCATCTGATGTATCAGAAGACATCTTGCAATCTGTACATCCATCTGTGTAATTTCCGCATTCAGTCGTTTCATTTCATCATCAGAATACACTCTAAATTCTGCATTTACTTCCGGTGGAATATCCGTATTAATAAATAAATGCTCCAATCTTTCATAGCTGTAAATTTTTCCGATTGTCTCTAACTGTCGTCTTAATGAAATTACATAAGAACTATTCGCACTATGGGAAGTATCTTTTGTTGACAGATGTATCAAAAATTCTTCCAGCACTTCTCTGTCTATTTCACTGCAACTTTTTATTTTGGAATACTCTTTTTGGAGATATTCTGAGAATATCCTCATTATTGTCAGTTCTCCCTGTACAGTTCCTATTGCTTCATACTGCAGATTCATATAAACAGCTTTCTTACATTCTTCCCGGATATCTGGCTGATATATTTTTCTGAAATCCAGTGTTTTTACATTATAAATTGGATTGGATCTGATTTTAATATCCAGATTTTTTAGTTCCCAAACATCTTTTTCTATCTCATCCCGTAAATCTTCTGGCCCTAAAAATTTCAGTACGTTTCTGAAATATAATATCGTCACTGCTTCGCCATAGCTTACTGTACCATACACACTCTTCTTTTCTTTTACAATGGTTATTCCCTGTTCTAACATCCAGCCTTTTAAAAGTGATATCCATTTTTCTGGATTTCTATCTCCAAGGCTTTTGATTCTCCGATTTATTCTGCTGTTCAAAAACTTTGCAATATGATTATAAGCTGTTCGATCCTGAATCAATGCTCTAAACGTTCCGTTTTTGCAGCGATACATAATATAACCTCGAAACTCTTCCTTTAATTCTTGCGTTGGAAGCAACGTTAAATCAAATTTTCCATTATCCTTACGTGTCCCTGTTTCTTGTAAATTGGGGAAATCGCTGAAGTATATAATATCATTTTCCATCTTTTTCCTCTTTCTTTAGCCATGATGCTAAACTACTTCCTTGCATTTCAAAGAACTCATCATTTGCTTTTGCAATCCTTTGTGGCATATAATCAATATACTGTCTTGTCATCTCTTCATAAGTATGTCCAAGATAATCCCTGATACTTTGCAGTGATACATGACTGTCATAAAACATAGTTGCTACTGTATGTCGATAATCGTGTGATTGAAATAAATATTCTCCATTTGCAATCTTATTTTCCCGGCACGCTTCTATCATCTGAGTTCGGAATGTGCCATATAGACAAGCACCACCTCTGTTGTTTTTAAAAATGAATTCTTCAGGCTGAATTTCATGTTTTTTCAAGTATACTTTCATAATCTGATAAAGTGCCTGTGGGATTGGAATCCTTTTATAATTCTTCATTTTGACCTGATACACCTGAATCCAATAATCCTCGCCCTGCTGATAATAAGCATTTCCTTTCAATGTACACACTTCACTCGCCCGTAATCCTAGACACCACAGATGTAGGAACATACATCGTAATCGCTCTGGAAAAAGATATAATTTTTTCAAAATTTCCATATATACTGTTTCCTCAACGCTACGATCATGATGTACTACTACTTCTTTTTGTTGGAAATATTCAATTCGGAATGGCATTCTTGTAATATACTGTTTAACTTCCATGAATTTATAAAAATGACCGATACCGAAAATTCTTTCATTAAATCCCTTTGCCTGCATTCCCCGTTCTCGCAAGCCGTCTGCATACTTTTTTACTTCTGCGACAGTTGCATGAATCGCCAGTATCTTTTCTTGTTCCAGCAGTTCAATAAAATTTCTAATACATACAAATCTTCGTACAATCGTGCTGACTGCCTGTCCAGTAATTCCCAGTTCATATTTCATGTATGCCTGTAAAATTTCTCGATTCTGTATTTCCTTGACTTCCATAAAAGAAATGCTAATTAAGGATTTACTTTCGTCTATCCGATGTTTTCCAAGATGTAATCGTTCCAGATACCATACATTTGCTTCCCATTGGATCTGTTCCTGCTGCATAAACGCATCTCTTCTGCATTCACCTAAAATACTTCGTTGACTCGTTTCGGGAAAATTCTTTAAAATAGTTTCCACTTGTTCCATTTCCAGCAATCCAATATCCGTAATATTTAACTGAACACAAGAATCATAAAGAAGTTTTAAGGATTTTAACCTGACATTTCTATAAGCCTTAGACATTGAAGTATTTGCAATGATACGACTCAACGTATAAAAAATTTGTTTCTTTAAAACTTCTGAACAATTTTGTGTAAAATCCCACACCAATAGGTTTGTTTTATAAGAAGTTTCAAAGGTCTCAGCTATTTCCTTTTCCGGATAATACTTCAGAAAATAAATTTTATTTTGATATTTCCATTCATATATCCGCTTTCCATTTAGCGTCTGCATCTGTTGATAGATATGTTGTTGTTTTACCGTATCATATATTTTCAAATAGAAAGATACAATTTGTGATCGTATCTGTCCTCTTAAATATTGTTCATACGAATTTCGCAAAGGATAATCCATTTCTTCCAGATGCCAGATTTTTCTATCTGCCAAGAACTTTTTCAATTTGTTAATTCTTGAATCGCTTTTTATTCCAAGTGCATCAATTTCTGAATATAGTTCCTGCTTTTTCTTCTCAATATCTACTTCAGATTCTGTTATGTGTTCTGCCTGTTGCAATAAATATATAGGTATTTCTCACACCTCCCTACTCCAGCAGACGTTCCGCCCCATAAATAGCAGTGTGTTGTGCATAAAACTCATTACTTGCTTCTATCAGTTCATCATCCAGCCAGTCCAGATACTTTATAGTCGTATCCAAATGTTTATGCCCCAATGCCTGACTGATCATTTCCAGTTCCCATCCTGCCTGCTTTCGCATATTTGCAAAATAGTGACGTAACATGTGGGGTGTGATTTTAACTCCGGTTTTCTTTTCCATTCGGTCCAACATATCATATACACTGTCCACTCTTAATGGCTTTCCAATGTTCTCACCCATGATATTCACAAACAGGTAATCCTGATGTTGCAGGATTTTCCGATATTTTGCCAGATAATCCATGAGAAATTCAAACGTATCATTACTTATCTTGGCACTTCTGTATTCCGCATTTTTGGCTCTCGCTTCATTTTCATTATCTTCCCGGAAGCATACCCTTATCATGTGATTCCTATAATCAATATCTTTGACATATTTTACTCCCAGTAGTTCCCCAATTCTGTATCCGGTTTCTGCTAACATAAGTAACAGAAGCTGATCTCTTCGGTTCGTACAGGCCTGTAAAATTGTAATAATCTGATTTTCTTTTGCTGTTCTCCCACGATGTTCCTCTTCCTTCAGATAGGCTTTAAAAGAATGATTCCGCAGTACCTTTTTTACTCCCACCTGATTAACCGCTATAATCTGGTTATACGATAAGGTTTTGAGACTTCCGTACTGTTCATATTCTGCCTCTATAAATAAATAGAACCTGAACACATCTTTTAAGTATGCGTTGCAGGTTCCTTCATTCGGACACTTCTTTTCTCCAGCCGTTTGCTCTGTATGGTTTCCGGCTTTAAGCCAGTATAAAAATTCCACAAAGTGTTCTGTCTGTTTTTCATAATCTAACTGATAGACTTCTGTGAGTTCCATTTCTTTCTCTGCCATATATTTCATATAATAGCAGATTGAAAATGCTGTGCGTTTCACTGTATTTGGTGAACGTTTACATTTAATCTTATGCATTAGATATTTACTTGGCAGTTCTTCAATACTCATTGTTTCCAGATTTCTGATGAAAAAATATTTTTCTGTTCCATCTTTTATCGTTTCCACCTTGTATATCATAAGCTGCCTCCTTTCCTCTAACGCTATACACAGTATACCCACTTCATGCCGAAATAGCTATTCATCAATACCAACAATCCCACCGAAAACGCCCTTGAAATACCACCAAACTTTTCGTGCAAAATCTGCTTTTTCTGTAGCAGAACCACGAACGGTTACAGGTAGTATTCCACGCCTTTTCGGTTTCGGATAAAGTGCTGGACATCCTTGATATCTTTTGCCATCTTGCAGCTCGGAAGCGCACACATTACTTCCTCATGATACCTGCCACCTTCTCCTGCACGCTCGTCTAAAATGGACACGACACAAGTATCTGTCTCGGTGCGGAGAGCACGTCCGAATCCCTGTCTTAGTTTTTTCTGCATGTCTGGAACAATCACTGCCTGAATATAATCTTTCAGGCTGGCATATTCCTTCTTCTGTGCTTCACTGATGGGATCAGGAACAGCAAAGGGCAGTTTTACTATAATCAGCGAAGATACCATATCTCCAGGGAAGTCTACTCCTTCCCAACAGGAGCCGGCTGCAAAAAGGACAGCATTGTCCATCTGTTTAAATCTTGTGATCTCTTCCGGTGAATGTCTCCACACCTCTATCATCGGGAACGGAATTTCATCCCTTAACATCTGGTAAACGTTTCCCATCAAATGATAAGATGTAAACAGCACCAGCGTATGCCCGTAAGTCGAACAGATCAGTGAATGGATATGTCCTGCTATCATCTCTGCCTCTTCCTGACTTTCTCTTCTGCATGTCTTCAAATTCTTTGGCAGATATAACAGACAGTTCTTCTGATATTCAAACGGGGAGTCTGCCACATATTCCCGGACTCTCCGTACTCCCTGTAGTCCTGTCATTTTCCGAATATGGGAAAATCCCTGTCCGGTTTTTAAAGTTCCGCTTGTAAGAATCGCTCCCATTCCTCTGCTCCACAACATCTGATCCAGATACTGTGGAATCCGTCTGCTGGATGCACACAATATAATCCTGTGATCATGGTCCTGCTTCAGATGCAGCACATACTTCTTATCCTGATGGAAAAAGCATTCCAGCACACTTTTGGTTTCTTCCAGCTTGTTTCTGATCCACTTTGGAATCTTCTTTTCTAATTTTTCTATGATCTTATTCATGGTCTGTATCCCCTCATATAAATACATTGCACACTCTTCTGTCATGTGGAATTCTTCTTTTATCCCATATCTGGTTCTGTGGTTTTCTCCTATGATATCCAGCACCATCCGGATCGTCCCGGACAGTTTTCTTATCTCCGGACCTTGGTACTCTTTCCCAAGATAAAAGCAGATTTCCCGGATATCGTCATAACAGAGGCTCTTCCCGAACATCTGCTTTGCCGCATCTGGCAGCTTGTGTGCTTCATCTACAATCAATGCCCTGTAGTCTTTTAATAACGGGCGGTAATCCTGCAGCCTGTGATAACCATCAGCCAGCAGATAATTGTGATTACAGATCTGAATGAACATTTCATGATCTCTGGAACGCTCCAGATACTGCTGATACCTGCATGAGCCTCTTTTCGGGCAGTCTCCCGAACAGAACTTTGGCACATTCACCAGCCTTCGGTCAAACCCACTTAAATTAGACACCTCGTCCATATCATAATGTTCTTTTAACGACAGCAGAGCTTCTTTCTGCATCGCATTTTTGTTTTTTCCTTCGATTGCAACGATTCGTTGCATTAATCTCTCATCGCAGACAAAATGCTCTTTCCCTTTCCGTATTACCGCTTTGATGGGAGCCTGAATCGTTCCGTTCTCCTGAAGAATCCGGGAGAGAAAAGGGATATATTCTGTAAGAATTGCTTTCTGGAGTGCAATGCTGGAAGTGGATATCACGACCGGACGCTGCTCATAAGGGGAACATCCTTCTGCAAGGAGGGAATATTTTCTCATCAGAACACAGGCCACCAGATAAGCATACGTCTTGCCGATACCGACACCCGCGTCACACAGTGCTATGTTTCTTCCCAGCAGGTTATCCAGCATTTCGTGGCATAACATAATCTGTTCTTCCCTTACTGCCATTCCATGTTCCGGGAACAGCACTCGGAAAATAGTATCAATTTCTCGATGCGCTCTATTGAGATATTCTCTTGTGTAATACATAATTTGTTACCTGATATGCGTGCTGATATCACATCAATACGGCTGTAAAGGATTTCTCCCTACAGCCGTATGTATCTGATATCAACGACACATTCTTCCTTGATTTCTTATACTTTTGATTTTTGGCGTTGTATTTGTCCTCGACTCCCCCATTGCCTTACGGGAACATTACAGGCGGATGCTTGGCATTGCACCGCTCACGGATTTTCTAAAGGTCTTGCTGATTACAACCCAAAGTCCATCCTCTGCTCACTGGCAGTTCCTATGTATCATTATCCCCTCGTAAGTGATCCTCGCAAAAGACCGCCACGGTCCTGTTTCAGTTAAAGGTGATTCGCTCGAAACAAAAACACCAGCAAAGAATTTTTTATATTCTTTCCTGTCATTTTCATCTGTCCTCGCGCCTTCCTGACACGCTTCTACTTACGGGAACGTACCTGTAATGCTGGTATAGAATTGTCAAAGTACACTGGCAAAATTTACCTGCCTATTAAATAGCCGACGAAAACCGCCATAATTATTCAATTTTCAACAAATTTTTTAATTTATTTCTCAAACGGTTTCTCTTTGTGTAAACAGTCTGCTCTGCAAGTCCCATGATCTTAGCGATTTCTCTTCCCGAATATCCCCATGTACTAAGTAGAAGTATCTCTGTCTGATGTTCTGTGCCCTTTAATAATTCATAGATCCGTCGATCTCCAATGTTGTCTAAAAGTTCCCGGATATCCTGTGCAAACCGTCCTTTGTCCCTTTGTTTTATGGAATCCATATCCTGCATCATTTCATCCAGATGTTCCCGGTATCTGCGCTCTTCCAGAAAGTCTTCCCTGTCCATCTGGCGCAGCTTTTGGATCTTCTCTTCTTCCATTCCCAGTTCACGCAATTTCTTTTCTTCCTGTTCTTTCCAATAATTCCACTTTCGTTCTTCACTTGTCTTGTTATAAGCCATTTATCTTTCCTCCGATCTGATTTTTGGTATAGAAATCAAATCGAAGTATGGCGGTGATCGGATATGTGGTGTCCCACGATTCTCGAAAAATGTCGAATAAAAAAGTGCTGCAACCAGTTCGATCACAACACTTTGCTTTTTATTCCCATTTTGTTGTCTTAAGCACTTTCTTTGATACAAATATAATTCTTCTCCTTGCTATGCCTTTCCTTAAAACACCACAAAGAAAAGTATATAAAAAAAGGCTGTCAAAACTATGTTATATAACAGTCACTTAACAGTCATTTTTCGCATTATCCGACATCTTTCGACATTTCTTCTAAGTCCGTTAATATCCAAATAATTTTTCACCTTCTTTCGTTCCTTCGGAATTATCTTGCATTCTCTAAATCATTTTCAGAGCCTTCATCTACAGGAGCTGTCACTGGCAGCTCCTTCCGAACGCATGGCGATACAGAGACCCTGCCACTGGCAGCTTCTCTTGCATACTTTGATATAAAAACTGCCAGGATTTTACCCCGGCAGTCCACTTTTTCCATATTCAGTTATTCTGTTGGAAACATCACTGTCTCCAGCTTGTTTCTTTCGGTTTCAGACAGATCATACGTCCCGGAATGATTCTTTTCCACTTTTACAGTTACTGTCACCGGAGCTCCATAGCTGTTCTTGTCAATGCTCTTCTGCACACTTTCCGTTAAAACAGATGCAAATACACCCGGATCTGTTTCTTTCATTCCCTGTGCAATCTTTTCCTTGCTGACTTCTGCAGAGCTCTGCTGCAATGTCTGAAATACATCGGACGGTTCAACTTTTACACTGATCGTGTAATTTCCATCCTCATCCTTTTTCTCATCCTGCACCTTGTACTTCGCCAGTTTTTTAACCTCTGCCATCTTCTCTGTGTAAGCTGCAATCTCCTCTTCTGTGATGTTATCGGAAGAAGCAAATTGCTGACGGATACTTTCATTGAAATCTTCTTCGACCTGTTTCTTCACATCCTCTTCTGAGATTTCCATCAGATTCGCATAATCTGTATACTCTCTATGATACTCTGCATCAAGAGAAGATTGGACATAGGATTTAGCATTGAAATCTTTTGGGGATGAACAAGCTGTCAAGCTAATTATTATTAACATAACAATTCCAACAATTGTTCTAACATTTTTCACTCTTTCACCTATATTATTTCCACTTAAAACTTTTTATCAGATTTTTAGCAACTTCATCACATTCTCCTGATTCATCAAAATTGCTTTCCTGTACTAGACAATATTTTTTTTCACCGACTATATAATACTGATTCGTTATTAATCCCGTATCATTTTCTGCTACTGTAAATAAATATACTGTATTGTCTCCACTCTGAAAACCCGATGCTGTTAATGTCACATCTGAATATCCTGATAATTGTTCAGAAATTTGTTGTTGAATTGCTTCTTTAAAACGTTCACTTTCTTCTTTACTGTATTTATTTTCTCCGATACTAACTGCTATATTATCTGGTTGTCTCTGTTTTTCTGTTCCTTCTTTTACATAGAAAAACATATCATCCGTTGAATGTTCCTTATTTTCAATCCATTGTTTAGAAACACAATATTCACCAAACGTTTTGATATATTTCTGCTCCTCTATATTTTCCTTTCTTGAATTATCTTTTTTCGAACATCCTATTACTAATACCACAATACAAAATACGATTCCTAATGTCCAAATCATTTTTTTCACTCTTCCTTTCCTCCTTCATCCCAACCAGGCCAGTATATTCCATTTTTTTCATACGTCTTACATACGGGTTTATCTTCATTTTCAAACGATTTTACTACTAGTTTAGATATTCCTTTATCTTTTGATTTTCTTCCTTCTACAATCGTATATTCTACATAAAAATCATATTTTTTTTCTTTTGTGGTAACTAAAAACTCTGCACAAACTTCTCTGGTCAAATCAAACTTATTTCCATAATGAGTCATACTACTATAATCTATACGTTTGATTTTTTCTGTTTCACCTTGATATTCATCAAAAAGATACTCATATCCTTTTTCTAAATCATCAACTTTTTCAAGTGTATTCTCTGAAAATAATTTTTCAACTGCACTTTCATCATGCGTATTTATTGCATCGATTATTTTTTCACATTCTATATTAGATTTATCGAATTCGCTCATAAAATATAATTTAATTTTATCTTTAATACCACATCCTCCTAATAAAAAACTTATTACACATAAAAAACCTATTATTTTAATCTTTTTAGTCATGCAAATAGCCTCTTTTTATTTCATCCTCCAGTTAACTTTTTCTTTAACTGGAGGATATTAATCAAACTACCACGTTAATGTTGCTGTTTTCTTTTCCTCATCTATATTCCATTCTTTTTTTCCTTCCATTGTTTTTGCTAATGCCTTGAACAAATCTTGATCTTCCTTAGAATCAGAAAACTGAATTACTGTAATCGACTCTAACTCTTTAGCTTGTACACCTTGATGATTAGGATTAAATCCATTTACCCACCATTGACGTTCTGTCGGATTATAGTCAAAAATTGTATTATTATTTTTGGTATCCTTTAAACTTAATTGCATTTTTTGTGACAATCCTGTTGCAGTAAAATAATGATTACCGATGCCTTTTTTATAGATTCCAGTTTCAGCACCTGCTCCTAAATTAATATAATCTCCTTTCCAAGCCCATATAATATAGGTTTCACCATTCATCATGAATTCTTTTTTATAAATATCAGGTACCGATCCATTAACTACTCCAGCTGCTTTAAAGACATCATCATATAAATCATTATATCCGACGAATTTATTACTTTGCCAATAATTCTGCTTGATGTGATAGTTTCCATCTTTATCTTTTTCAGCACCTATTGCCAAATCAATTGTGTAATCTAATTCACCTTCTTTTGTTGCTTCTTTAAATGCATCCATTGCATTCTTTAATGGTGATGTAACTTGCAGTTTCCCATTTTCATTACTTACTATTTTTTTATCAAATGCTCTTTCTGTTACACTACAAAGTTCTCTACTAACATTTGCTCGAATTTCTTTTGTCCTTTGCGATACATAAGAAACAAAATCTGTGAATTGTTGTTTCTTTTCCGCATATTTTTGCTTAGCATATCTTATAAGTTGAGAACCTTTTGATACTATTTTATTATAAGTATTATTAAGTTTATTCTGTGCTTGTCGATATTTGTTTTGTACTGCATTTTTTGCCTTTTGTATCGCTTTTTTAGGATTCTTTGCTGTATTCTGAACCCAGCCAACAGCTTTTTTAACAGTGTTCACCACCGTCTTAGCAACATTTTTAACTGTATTTACAACATTTTTAACTACTTTTTTTGCAGTATTAGCAATTTTCTTTCCAACACGTTTCACTGCACTTGCAGCCTTTTTCCACCATGAATGTCCTGTCGGATCATCATAGTTTACCGGATTATTGGATGTATATGCATATCTGTTTCTGGTCAGTGGATTTTCTGTCGTTCCAAGGTCACTATCTTCAGTTGTAAAGGTTCCGTTCTCTGCGTTATAGTATCTTGCCCGCAGATACTGAAGTCCTGTTTTTACATTTGTGGACTCCCCATTGTAACCGTAGTAATTGACACCGTCTGCTGTTCCTGATGTAAGGTTACCGTATGGATCATACTGATAACTGTTCGTCAGATTAGCTGTTTCGGTCAGGATTCCGGTCACGCTGTTTCTTCCGTCATATAAATAATAACTGCTTTCTGTGGATTTATCAACGCTTATACGTTCTCCGATTCCACTTTCTCCATAAGTATAAGCCTGACGGACTTTCTCGTCTGCCCCATACTCTGCGAGGACTTCTGTATTTTCACGATTGATATCGTTGATATACTCTGTCAATGTGTAACCTTTGGCATTTGAACCGCCTTTTACCAGAGATGCAAGCTGTTCTTTCGGGCTGTTTCCATCTTCGGTACGCTGGTTCTCCGGAATCAGGACTTCATCGCCATAGCAGTCTTCCCATTTATAAGTGTTATCCAGTTCGAATAGCCGGTTGTTATCTCCATCGTACATGGCTGCCATCAGGACTGTTCCACCCTGTTTTACTACTGCCAGACGATTCTCTGCTGTGTATTCATAAGTAACCGGATCTGCACTGTTTGTCTTATCACATTCCTGGATCAGATTGCCATCTTTATCATAGCTGTAGGTTGTTCCCGGATCGCCCCAGATTTTTGCATTCGTGCGTTTGATGAGCTGGTTGGAATCGTTGTACTTATAGTTATATTTTGCTTTGCTGACACCATCCTCGATCTTCTCGTAAGAGGTCCGGTTTCCAATCTTGTCATAAGTATAATTATGAACCGTCTTTTTACCGCCTTCTGCTTTTTCCGTACAGCGTGTCAGTTCCCAGTTGTCATCGTATTCATAGGTACGTGTCGTCTGGATCTCTTTCTCCTGATGCTCACAGTCTGCTTTGTCTGTCTCTTTCTGTGTATCGCCCCAGTTGTACCAGTCTTCCCAGCTTGGCGTCTTTCTTGTTCCGGCTTCCAGTTCGGTCGCTGTCTCGCTGACTACATATCCCTGATCATTGTACTTGTACTCATAAGTGCTGATTACTTTGCCACAGGAACCACAGGTATTCACAATCTTTGTGATATGATTTTCTGCATCGTAAGACACTTCCGTCTTTGTTCCGTTGCTTCTAACGACTTCTGTCACACGGTTCAGTGCATCATGCTTGTAAGTGGTTACTTTTCCATTACGATCTGTCAGTTTTACCAGATTATCATTTAAGTCATATTCATAGCTGACCTTTGTCCCATCCGGGTATACGATTGCCTGCAGATTATCTGCATCATCATAAACGTAGCTGACATTCTTTTTCGAACCGCTTGTCACTTTGGTGATTCTTCCGAGCGCATCGTATTCGTAACTGCTCTGGCCTGTCTGATCCTTCATGGATACCCGTTCCCCGGCACTGTTATATGCGTAGGTCACGTCCTTTTCGGATGTCTCGCCTTTTGCGTCCTGATAAGATTTCTCCAACAGGTCATTCAGTTTGTCGTAATCATACGTGGTTTTCTTGCCGCTTGCCTGTGTATGTCCGGTCAGTCTGCCTTTTTCATCATAGTCGAATTTTTCCGTTCTTCCTGTCGGATCTTTGATGGATGTCAGGTTGCCTTCCAGATCATAAGTATAATTCGTTGTCTTATTTGCTGCATTGGTGAAAGTCACCAGGTTATCCATGTTGTCGTAACCATAAGTTGTTACACCGCCAAGGGCATCAGTTACTTTGGTCAGGTTGTCATTCTTGTCATATTCCAGATGGCTCTTTAATCCGGTCTTATCTGTAACAACCTGAATATTACCATGTGCATCGTAATCAAATCCTGTTGTAAATCCACGCTTGTCTGTAATAGAAGTTACCCTGCTGTCCTTATCATAGGTATAGGATTCCTTCTGCCCCAGTGCATCGGTCTCTTCTGTTACACGATTGTCTTTATCGTAGACTGTCTTTGCAACATAGCCCATCGGGTCTGTTACAGATGTCACATTATAATTCTTGTCATATCCATAGCTGGTCTTTCTTCCACCCGGTTTGGTGATCTCAGTAATATTTCCTGCCGGGTCGTAAGTATAAGCAGTTATCTTACCAAGCGGATCGGCTGCAGAAGTCATCTGGCCTGCCAGGTCATAACTGTAGGTATTGCTCCGTCCAAGTGGATCTGTCTCCTTCACCAGATTGCCATACTTATCATAAGAAAAGCTGGTTGTTCCATCCAGTGCATTGGTAGAAGACTTCATGTTGTGGAGCTTATCGTACGTATAAGTTGTGGTACTCTTTAAGCTGTCGCTTTCTTTTACCACGTTGTCCACTTTATCATAAGCGAAATTCTTGGTATAACCCAGTGGACTGGTCATACTCTTCAGACGTCCGGCTTTATCATAACTGTAGGTATACTCTCCGCCATTCGCCTGTGTCATCTTTGTGACATTGTCATTCAGGTCAACACTGTACTGTGTCTCATTTCCCTTTGCATCCGTTACAGAAATGACATTGCCATGCTTGTCGTAATCATATTTGGTAACTGCTCCCTTTGGAGAAATCTGTTCCGTCATGTTACTCAGGCTGTCATATTTGTATTCGGTAATGAGTCCCATCGGATCTTTTGATTTGGTAAGATTTCCAATGGCATCATAACGGTATTCATTTGTTTCTTTTAACGGAGAAGTCTCACCGATCTTGCGGTCCAGTTCATCATACTGGTAGGTTGTCGTATTTCCATTTCCGTCTGTCTGGGATACGAGGTTGTCATTTTTATCGTAAGTATACTTGGTAACCGTACCGTTTTCATCGACAGATTCCATCACATTATCATTTCCGTCATACTTAAAGGTGCTGGATGCTCCCAGTGGATTTGTCTGAGAGATAACCCGGTCTTTCTTATCGTAAGCGTATTTATATGTGGCTTCCTCTTCTTCTGTCATGGATAACTGGTTGCCGACTTTATCGTAGGTAAAGGTTGTTTTATGACCTTCCGCATCCGTTACCGTTGTAATGCGGTCCATAACATCATATTCATAAGATGTGGTACTTCCGTCTGCTTCAGTAAGTTTCAGGAGTCTGCCGTAATGATCGTACTTGTATGTTGCTGTCCTGCCAAGTTCATCGGTCTGTGTCAGTACATTTCCGGCACCATCATAAGTATAATCCATGCTGTTTCCACCATTGTCGGAGGAATGGATCAGGTTGCCTGCTCCGTCATACTGATAGGTAATGACAAGTCCCTGTGCATCCGTACACTTGATAAGCTGTCCGATGGCATCATATTCCATCTGGACTTTATCTCCTGTCGGAAGTGTGATCAATGTGTTATTTCCTTCATGGTCATACGCATAAACATACGCATTACCAAGGGCATCTGTCATCTTTGTGCTGTTGCCCTGTGAATCGTATTCGTAAGTGGTCTTTCCTTTCAGGGCGTCCACCGTCTGTTCCAGATTGTCGGTGGAATCATATTTCATTGCTGTAATGTTGCCCTTTGCATCGGTTACCGATGTCATGTTTCCATTACCATCGTAAGTCATGGTACTGGTATTTCCATTTTCATCGGTAGAGGATACCAGATTTCCATTTAAGTCATACTTCATGGATACGGTATATCCAAGGGCATCTTTGGATGTAGTAAGATTTCCTGCCTTGTCGTAAGCATAAGTATCTGTTCTTCCCTCTTCATCGGTAGAAGATACCAGATTTCCTGCTTTATCATAAGTATATGTGGTAGTTCCACCTTCTGGGTTGGTTTCACTTAAGCGGTTTCCTGTATTATCGTAGGTATAAGTCCAGGTTCTTCCACTGTCATCTGATTTTGATACCAGATTGTCTGCCGCATCATAAGTATAAGTGGTAACTGCACCTAATTCATCTGTCTCTTTAGCGAGTCTTCCGCAGTTATCATATTCCTTGGAATGGCTGCTTCCATCTCCATAAGTAATCTTGGTTTCATTTCCTAATGCGTCATATTCATATTTGGTTATATTACCAACTGCATCTTTGGACTGAAGCACCTGTCCAAGAGAATCAAACTTGGATACGGTTGCATTTCCATTTCCATCGGTATATTTTTTCAGATTTCCTGCTTTGTCATATTCATAGAGCTTTGTTCCAAAATCTTTATTACTCTCTTCTATGACACGTCCCATGCTGTCATACTTATAAGTAATTGTATTTCCTTTTGCATCGGTTGCTTTGACCTGCTGATAATTCTTATCATAAACGTAGCTGATCTGATTTCCTTTCGGATCTGTACCACTGGTCATGTTGTACATCTTATCATAAGTATAAGTGGTGGTATTCCCCAGTGCGTCAGTACTTGCTGTAATATTTCCCACACCATCCAGCGTATAAGCGGTCACACCGCCATCGGCTGCTGTCTTGGAAGTCAGATTGCCATTCGCATCGTAACTGTTCGAGGTTACATTTCCAAGTGGATCTGTCATGGTAACTGCACGATTCATCGCGTCATACGTGAATCCCCATGCTGCTCCATTTCCATCCACATATCCGGTCATGTTCGGTCCGTCATACGAATACGTTGTTGTGACACCTCTGCCGTCTGTCTGGGATACCATACGATGTTTGTCATCGTAAGTATAGGTAATGGCTGTTCCATCCGGTTTTGTAGATGTGACCATATTTCCATTACCGTCATAACTGTAAGTAACCGTTGCTCCGTTATATCCAGTTGCACTGGTCAGCTTATTCTGCTCATTATAAGTATAAGAGGCTGTCTTTCCATCCTCTCTTGTCTCCGTTGCTACATTGCCAAATGTATCATAAGTGTAAGTTTTTGTTCCGGCTGCTGTCGTTTCGGAAGCAAGCTGATTCTCTGCATTATAAGTCTTTTCACAGGTTGTTCCATCCGGATATTCAATGGATGTTGTGCGGTACTGATCATCATAATGATAAACGGTCTTATTTCCTTCGTTATCCGTTGTTGTAGTAGAACTCTTTCCGTACTTGAAAGTTGCCGTTCCTTTTTCTGCATCAGTCTGCTCTACAACTCTTCCTTCTTTATCGTAAGTATTCTTTACAACCGTATTGCCATTCTCATCTTTCCAGCTTGTCATACGGCTGTCATCATCATATTTGTACTCTTTTGTTGTTCCATTCGGATCTGTTACAGATATCAGATTTCCCTGCTCATCATATTTGTAAGAAACTTTTCCACCATCTGGAAGAGACAGTTCCTTGATATGCCCGAATTTATCCTGTTTTACCCCGAATGTTTTTCCGGATGGTGTTGTAATCTTACTCAGATTATAATCATCGTCATAATCTAATACTGTCTTAAATCCATTCACATCCGTTACATAACGTAAAATTCCATATTTATCAAATGACCAGACGCTCTGATCCGCATCTGTCAGTTCCCATCCGATGTAGTCATGGTCTGTATCTTTATAGCTGACTGCTTTTAAATCATATACATAACCATCCGGAGTAGTGTAGCTTCCATCTTCATTCTTATCAAAGATCAGATAACTTCCGTCCCCTCTCATATACAGAAGACTTCCGTCCTCCATTTGAGAAAGTGACTGGTCATAGTTAAAGCTCCATCCACGTCCGAACATGGAATGCTGGTCTGTTCCTTTGGAATTGTAGCTTCTTGTAATGGAGAATTCTCCATTCAGTTCATTCATCGTCGCATCGGACTGATCCATGTAGAAGTTACCAGTATTTAAGTTGACTGGTTCAAATCCAAATTCACAGTGCAGGCCTCTTCCCATCAATGCTCCGTCAATCCGCATCTTATCCTGATCGGTAAGCGGTGCAGGACTATATGGAACATTTGTCTGTGGGTTACGGATAAAGATCGTGTTATTTGCGACTACCAGTGCGTCCATAACCTGATTGTCTTTCATAATGTTCTTAAGCGGAACACCATAATATTTTGCAATCTTCGGGAATGTATCAAACTGCTTCACTTCATAGATCACAAAGCTGTCACTGGTCACTTCTTTTCCTGTTTCCAGCTTTCCATCAATCTCTTTCGATGCTTTTGCTTTGATCTTATAAAGCTTGTCCTTCGTCAGCCCTGAATACAGTGCACTCTGCCAGTTGGAATCTTTGCTGTAATACTTATTCGCCTCCGGGAACTGCTTATTGTATTCAGTACTGTCTGGATAGGAATACAATGGTTTTGCATCTGTTTCGTGATGTTCTTCATTTTCCTCATCTGGAAGCAGATAATATTCTACTGTAGATTTGCTCTTTGCAATTCCGTCTGCAAATACGGCATCAAACTTCAGCTTTCCATTTGTATTCTTTTCTGTCATCGGGCGAAGCAGGATCGTTGTTTCATCCAGTGACATATCTCGCAGATATGGATCTTCAGCCGGTGACCACTGGATGCTGAGTTTCGGTCCATAAACGGATGCCCTGTTATTCAGTACCTCACACTGCATAGAAGCTCCAAGGTTATTTGCCTCGGCAATGGCTACCAGTGCAAATCCGTTATTCGCATGAGTTCCCTGCACCCAGTCATTGACCAGATCTTTGACGTCATAATTGATATAGCTGTTCCTGCTGGTACTTGCATTCTGTACATCCTGAAACGTAAGATTTACTGGTTTTGTTTTCCATGTGATGGAGGTGTTCCACGACTGATCTACACGATAAAGTCCAAACTGGGATGCACCACCACTGTATGCAGTTTTCTGACTGACTGCAAATGTTGCACTGTCAATTTTGGAATCTTTCGGAATCTGACTAAAATTTGAATTTACTTTGATATAAGTCCGGCAGTTCTGGTGTGCAGTACCAAATCCTGCAAGGTTCCCAGACTTAATACCATCATCAAATCCGACATACGGATAATTGTTGTCACCAATCTGACTGGTAGGACTTCCCTCTTCCACACCGATCATGTTAAAGGAACTCTTCTGAATCTCTACTGGTGTCGGATCGATCCTGACCGGATACTGACGTTCTTCTGCCGAAAGCCAATCCCTATCTGGTTTTACGGTCAGGATTGTTTTTCCATCTTCTTCCCGAAGTTCCAATGTGATCAGGAAACTGATTTCCCCGGCAGCATCTTCCATTGATGGCGTCTCCAGAAGATACTTCGCATCTTTGATTGTCTTCCCTTCCGGATAGATATAGACCTGATTGTCTTTTACTTCTGCCTGATACCCCGGAATCTGCAGCTCGTATTCATAGACTTCCCTGTCTGTTGGCTGCTGAAGTACGATATCTTCCTTAATGCTGGAATCCAGTACTGTATACTGAACATCTGCGCCCTCGTAAACTTCATTATAAAGGATCGCATTGTCTTTAATAACGGAATGTGTATAATCTCCATCTACCGGAATGATCCCGATTCTGGTCTTTCCATTTTCAATCGTTACACCATTCTCTTCTGACATCTGTTCCGGAAGAAGGATAGCATAATCGTTTGCCTTGTTCTGATAAACTTCTGTTTTCTCTTCCTTTTCTTCAGTTGCCACTACACTGCTGGCTTCCTGTGCTTCTTCGGATGCCGGAGTATCTGCTTCTTCTGGTTTTACAAGTGTATTATCAACCAGCTCGGTATCTCCATCCTCATTCTTATAAGTTCCGACATAACCTCCATAAACGGTTGTATACTGCTTGTCCCCTGTCTTATAAGTCTTGGAAATGGCATCATAATCAATCAGTTCACCTTCCGGTTCTTCTGGAATCGGATAGTAATCCTGTGGTTCTTTCAACTCCACTTCTTTTTCCTGCGGATTTTCTTCTGTTTCTTCCGCTGGAGTTGTCTGTTCTTCCTGCGTCTCTGTATCTTCTGATGGCGTCGTTTCATTTTGTACGTCCGCATCAGACTGCTGACTCTTATCTTGTTCTCCAGATGTGGAATCTGTAATCCCTGCTTCCTCTTCCGTCAAAGCCTCTGGTCTGGAGAAATCTGCATTCTTCTGTACATCCTCAATGGCCTCTTTTGCCTGTACAAAAATAGGCTCTGTTCCCTGTAGTGCCATCAGGAGTGCAAGTACTAAGGCTATAGCCGACTTTCGAAATCTCTTCATAGTCTCTTTCTCCCTCTTGTAATCTTTTTCTATAATTCCTTTACAAAATAACCGCTACCCTCCTTTTTTCTGACTTTGGCACTACTATAATCTAAAAAATCACAAAATTTTCATAAATGGTAAAAATGCCCCTTGAGGTGGCAAAAATAGACGAAATCGGTCGAAAAAAATAGTAAGACACCATCGCCTTACTATTTTTCATCTAATTTCATATATAATAATATTTTCACTTGAAAGGATTTCTCCGTATGGCAGATCTCCATCTGACCATGATATTTTTCTACTACGAGTTTCACATTTTGTAATCCTATTCCATGTCCTTCTTTCCTGCTTTTCGTTGTCAGATAAATTCCATTCCGCACTTTTGGTGTATCTTTTATGCTATTCTCAATCTGGATATTCATGATTCCTTTTCCATAATACATCTGAAACGATAATCTCCTTTCATCTGAAGCTGCTGTCCCACGAATAGCATTATCCATAAGATTTCCCACTATTATACTTATATCAAATAATTCTTCCCCTATATGATTCGGTATTTCTACAGAAATCTCCGGATTTTCAATTACTGATTTCGAATCTTCCAAAATATAATTCAGCAGATTATTCATATTACGGTTTTCTGTATATAAATGATGACATAAGGCTGTTCCGGCTATATTCTCCATTTGTTTCAGATACGATAGAATCTCTTCATTTCCTCCCGTTTTTGCCATTGCCCCTATTGTTGTAAGATGGTGCTTGTAATCATGATGTATCTTATTCAGCCTGTCCTGTGATTTCATCATCATCTCCAGTTCTTTTGCATACTGGCTCATCTGAATTTTCATCTCTTCCTGTTTTGCTGTTTCAATATAACTTTTCTGAACCTCATCGTGCAGATAGAAAATAAACACATTGATAAACAGTAAGAATAATACAATCGTAGACCGCACACCTCTTCTGTCTGGCAGCAATATCCTGATACAGACTATAATGCTGATCACCGGGACAGAAAGCATAGCAAGCCAATGACGGTTCTTTATATAATAAACTTCTCTTTACACCTACTTTTCTTTCAATAATGACTTCCAGTAAAAAGAATATAAAATTTCCCATTACAATAGTTCCCGGTCCCATGTGATGATGCACCGGATTTCTTGCTACCGCATACCGTTGAAAGAACACGATTGGAATCCCATCACATAAAATTCCCATAATATATACCATAAGTGTATTCCAGACATGATGTTGCCAGTCTGCCTGATATGCCACTGTTATAATTAACAGAGCTATCAGCTCAAAGATCAGATCTCCGTACATCGTTCCCCACTGCATGCTTCCCCAGCATGAAAGCAGATATGCACAAAAATATGCAAATAGCTTTTGTGTATCCTCATTTTTTGGATACAGGATGGTATTGTAACGGAACACAGTATAAATCCAGAATAATTTACTTGTCAGATAAGTGATCAAATGGATATTCATAATCTTTTCTTCTCCGTTTGTAATAGTCTTTCCCTGACCTTCTTGCGATTTGCTTTACTGATACTGAGACGTGTCTTGTCTTTCATAACCACGTTGTCATATTCGTAATGCTCCACGTGTTCCATATTGATGAGATAGGACTTGTGAATCAGTAAGAAATATTCTTCTGTTACATCCGCTACATCCTTTAATTTTCCTCGATATTCATATTCTTTTTCCGATGTCACGATATGTACTCTTTTTCCCAGACTATAAAAATACAGGATCTTGTCATAAGAAATCTTGTGGATTCCTTTTGTATCCGTATATTCAAATATTTTCTTCCGTTCTTTTAACAGTTCCCGTAATTCACCTATCACCCGGAAAAGTTCTTCCTCTCGGATTGGCTTTACAAGAAAATCAAATGGATGAATACGGAATAATTTCATAGCATATTCCTGATATGTTGAAATATAGGTAATCCGCAGTTCTTTTCCATAATTTTTCTTTCGTATCTCCGTTCCGATATCAATTCCATTCTCATGTTCCAGACAAATATCAAGGAATAACATATCGTAGGATTCTTCTTCCAGCCTGTTAAGAAGCTGCTCCGCAGAATAGTATATTTCTATAGATATCTGACAGTCATTCGCTTTCCCATAATGGAGCAGCTTCTGTTCTAACCAATTACATAGGATGATGTCATCATCACAGATTGCAAGTTCTAGCATATTTTCTTACCCTCAGTCTTTCGTAACACGACAAATGGGGAAAAGAATCCCCTTCAATTCTTTTCCCGAATGGACATCACTAATTTTGTGTCATTTTTCCGATGCAACAGCACCACTTCCTTTGCTGTCTTATTTTGTCCTCTATATAATAAACACTTGAACAAGAAAAAACTGTCGCCATTTTATAATTTATTTATATTTTTTATGTTTTATTTATATTTTATCCAAATATTACAGCGATAACTAATAATGTCACCCCCTGCATTATTCTTTTTATTTTTAGCGTCATTTGATAAAACATCAACGTTTTTGATGGCAAAAAAGGGACTGGCAAAACCAGATCCCCTCTTTAAAATACATGCTCTTCTCTAAAAGGATG
>ERZ772969.705-NODE-705-length-30130-cov-4.890574_pt1 | contig 30130 bp, 40 predicted proteins | sample MGYA00511676_ERZ772969 | MGnify/ENA primary metagenome ERZ772969 (study PRJEB29015, sample SAMEA2737651) | human gut metagenome | biome: human gut; feature: human-associated habitat; material: faeces | place: China | collected 2012 ... | reverse complement strand
AGAAATGAAAGGCTATTCTACCATAAAAAGGTACTTAACAATACAATGAACAAGCGCATTGTATTGCCAATTACATTTTTATGGCTGAACTGTTACCAAAATTGTAAAAATAATACAACTTTAACATAAAAATTATAAAATTAAAAAAAATCAATGTATAAAATTGCTAAATTTGCAGGTATAAAAAATATTAACACTGTGTTAATATTTTGTTCAAATGTTAAAGGCAGTTTGAGGGGTGCAATAAAGACCGATGATTTCTGCTTTAAGCAAAAGTAAATTAACAATTTATTACCCATAGAGATGGGAGAAGGAGGATTTCTTAATGAGATTAAAAAAAGGAATGAGAAAAGCCCTTTCTTTAGCTCTTTCAACAGCACTTATTATTACAAGTGCAAATATTGGAAGTACAAAAAGTAAGGCAGCGGAAGCAGACAAAAATGTGTTTGATACTGCCGTGACAACTAAGGAGTATTGGACAGAGAATGAAACAAAGAAAGTTGTAACAGCTGCAGGTATATTTGTGGATGTTGATGCACTTAAAGAAGCAGGAAAAGAGATGGATCAGCCTACTTTGGAAGTTACAACACCGAAGAAAGAAAACACAGCTGATTATTATGGTGGTTTCAACTATGGTGTAAGTGAAAAAGGTGATTTAGGAAATCAGAAAACAAAAGGTGATTATGCATATAAAAAATGGACAGGTAGCTTATCAGAGAATGTTAAAAATATAAATGAGAAGTATTTGGTTTTAGCATTACCTGACAGATATGTTGAAGGAACATTAGATTATTCATTTAAGCTTTATGATGCATCATATGCTCCGATAGATGACAGCAAAATTCCTTCAGAGATTGTTATTAAAAAAGGAGAAACAGCAAAGATTGCAGTAAAAACAGCAGGAAATGCAACATTTAATAGTAATGCATATGCTAAAACTAAACATGAAGATTTAGGAATTGAAGATTGGAAGGCATTAGCAGGAGTTAATACTACATATGATGCAGAGACAGGTCTTATTAGTATTGCGACAACAGATGAATGCAAAGCAGTAGGTCTCGACGATACAGAGTTGTCTATTTCTTTTGAGTTACCAAATGGAGCTAAAATTCAAAAGTGGATTCCACTTAAGATTTTAGAAGAAGGAACAACAACTACAGCAGAAGCACCGGGAAAAAGCGAGTCTAAGGGAGTTGTAACAAATTATTCTAAGACACTTTCATATGATGTATCTAAAGTTGAAAAAGCTCCAGTAGTTGCAGAAGATACAGAAGCACCTGCAGTGTCAACAAAGCCTTCAACAGCCCCAACAAATGGAGCAACAACAGTACCGACAAACGGAGCAACAACAGCCCCAACAAATGGAGCAACAACAGCACCAACAAATGGAGCAACAACAGCACCAACAAGCGGAGCAACAAATACACCGGCACCTGTATCAACAAATACACCAGCCCCAACAAGCGATGCAACACCAGCTCCAACAGAAGCTCCTAAGGGAAATATGGATAAATTTAATGTTGCATTCAACTATGTAGCAGATGACAAATGGGGCGAGCAGTCATGGGGAGACAAGTCAGTTGATGTAACTGGTGATGGAAAATATGAAATCAGCTACACTGCTCAGTCTGATACAACTGACATCTTTATGATGATTCTTTCAACAGACCTTTACAAAGGTTCATTAAACAAAGACTTTAAGCTTGTTCCTACAACTGTTTCTGTTGGAAAGACAGATTACAAAGTAAATGCGAAAGGCGGATGGTGCTTCGCAGACCAGGAAAAAACAAACGCTTACAGATACAACATTGTAAATCCATATAACGGACCTATTGGTTCAGATGGTGTAACATATGTTGACCCTGCCGTAACATCTATTGATGGACTTGGAACAGCACCTGTAAAGAAGGGAGATACAATCAAAGTATCATTTACTGTATCAGGAATGAAGGGCAGCACTAGTGCAAAATCAAAAGCTAAAGTAACAGTTTCTAAGAAAACAGTAACAGTAGCAGCAGGAAAGTCAACAACAGTTTCTTATAAAGCACTTAATAAGGCAGGAAAAGCAGTTAAGGCATCAGCTAAGACTTCTAATAAGAAACTTGCAACAGTAAAAGTAACAAGCAGCAAGAAAATTAAGATTTCAGTACCTAAGAAAGCAACAAAGGGTTCTTCAGCTAAGATTACACTTACAAGTGCAGGAAAGAAAGCAACTATCACAGTTAAGGTTGCAAACCCTGTTAAGAGTGCAAAAGCAGCTAAGAAAACAGTAAAGATTAAGAAGGGCAAGAAAGCAAAAATAACAGTTAAGGTTACAGCTCAGAATAAGAAGAAAGCAACAACAGATAAATTAACAGCTAAATCTTCTAAGTCAAAGATTGCTAAGATTACAGGTAAGAAAGTTTCTAAGGGCAAAGTAACAGTAACAGTTAAGGGTGCTAAGAAAGGTACTTCAAAACTTACAATCAAGATTGGTAAGAAATCAGTTAAGGTAACAGTTAAAGTAAAATAATTACCATAACATAATAAAATTTTCCAAAGCATAATTTTTGAAATAAAAAGCAGAGGCGGATGTAAAAAACCGTCTCTGTTTTTTTTTAGTTATAGTAAATTTAGGGCGGAACTATTACGATTTTTCAAAAATTTTATTCCAAATATTGTCAAAAATTAGCCTTAACTATAATGTTGATAATATGGGAAAAATCACTGAAAAAAAACACATAATCAAGGTGTAATCATTTGATGAATATACAAAATACACAAAAAAAGCTGGAATAATTGTGCATTTTTACTGTTTATTTGAAAATATTATTCTGTTACTATGTTAGATGTAACGAAACGGCTTATAGGGTTGAGTGCGGACTACAACTTTATCGTTTCAAAAATTATGCAACCCTATATATGATAGGGAGAAGGAGGATATGTTAATGAGATTAACAAAGGGAACAAAAAAAGCTCTTTCCTTAGCACTTTCAACAGCATTAGTATTGACAGGTGCAAATGTTGGAACATTAAAGGCAGATGCAGCCGACAAAGACGGTGTTGAATTAACACTTAAAGGTGAAACTTTAAACAAAAAAGAGGCTACTGTTAAAGCAGACGGAAAAGTTGAAGTTACAACAACTTTTGCAAATGCAGCTACAGCAGGTGCTCTTGCTGGAGCTAATTTTGGAGAGACAACAACTACTGTTGAAAATGTTACTGAAGATTTCGATTTAAAGATTGTTTCAGTTAAAGTTGGAGACAAGGATGTGTTAAGTAAAAAAGCAGTGTATGGTGAATATGCTGATTCAAAAAATATCGCAACAACTAGTGTAGGTGATTTTGAAAAATTTACTGCAGAAAAAGGCGATGAGATTACATTTACATACAAGATAACTGGTCTTGAGGATTATGAGGATACTTTAGATGCACTTAAGAAAGAGAATGAAGCACTTGCAGCATCAAAAGCAGCCCTTGAGAAAGAGAACGGGTCACTTGCAGCATCAAAGGCAGCCCTTGAGAAAGACAATGCTTCACTTGTAGCATCAAAAGCAGCCCTTGAAAAAGACAACAAGTCACTTGCAGCATCAAAGTCAGCTCTTGAGACAGAGAACAAAGCACTTGCAGCATCAAACTCAGCACTCGTAGCATCAAAAGCAGCCCTTGAAAAAGACAATAAGTCACTTGCAGCATCAAAAGCAGCTCTTGAGGATCAGCTTAAGAATACACCTGCACCAACAGAGACACCGGCACCGGTTGCTAAAGGTCAGATGGGTAACTTCAATGTTTCATTCGACTATGTTGGGGATGATACTTGGGGCGAGCAGTCTTGGGGTGACAAGAGTGTCAATGTAACAAAAGATGGTGATTACTCTATCGAATACACAGCAACAAGTGATTCAAAAGGAATCTACTTAATGATGCTTGACACAGACCTTTATTATGGAAGTCTTGCAGACAACTTTGCACTCACAGTTAAGAATGTAAAGATTGGTGACAAGACATACGCTATAGATAACAAAGGATGCTGGGGATTTGCAGATCAGACAGTTTCAAAGAACTACAGATTCAACATCGTAAATCCATGGAATGGTCTCTTTGACAAGACTGGTGTTAACTGGCAGGATGAAAAAGTTACAACTATTGATAAGTTAAATAAAGCTCCTGTTAAAGCTAATGATAAAATTGTAGTAAACTTCAATGTAACAACAAAGAAAGCTTCTTCAACAGTATCTATCAAGGCTGCTAAGTCTAAGGTTTCAGTTGCTCCATCTAAGTCTGCAACAGTTAAGTACACAGTTAAGGGTACATCAACAGTTAAGGCTACAAGCAACAACAAGGCTGTAACAGTTAAGGTAAACAAATCTAAGAAGAATGTTACAATCACAGCTAAGAAGACAGCAGTTATGGGCAAGACAGCTACAATCACACTTAAGGCTGGTTCTAAGAAGTCTACTATTAAAGTAACTGTTGCTAAGACAGCAAATGTTAAGAAGAAAAAGACAGCAAAATACACAGTTGCACTTGCAAAGGTAACTAAGAAAGTTAAGGCTAAGAAGATTAAAGTCTCTGTAAAGAACAAGAAAGTTGCAAAAGTCACAGTTAAAAAGACTGCAAAAGGACAGGTAACATTCCAGGTTAAGGGACTTAAGAAAGGTAAGACAACTGCTACACTTAAATATGGTAAGAAGTCCGCAAAAGTCAGCGTAGTAGTTAAATAATATTTAATAAGTTTGAATTCCCACAATTAAGGAAAACAAATCGAAAGAGCTTTCAGGGAGGGCACACCAACAGGTGTGCTCTCTTTGTGTTATGAACAGATAAAGAGTAGATTGAAGATGTCCGATTGAGTATGCAACAGGTGTTTATAAATGCCGTATATATTAAAAAACATGTATAATATATCTAAAAGTCAGGATATAAATATTAACAAAAATATAATAAAATATGAATATAATAATAACAGTTCAGCTATAAAAATATATCGCAATATTTGAGTTTGCCAATTCTATTGCTATATTTATGACAAAACTGTTACTTATAAAAGGTATAAAATGAATTAAAATTATGTGAGAGGAGAATTATATGAGAAAAATAACCAAAAAATTATTAGCTGCTGCATTGTCAACTGCTATGGTTGTTACATCGTTTACAGGTGTAGGTGCAGTGAATGGTGCAAAGCCGGCAAGTGCTGCAATAAGTTCAGTCTGGAAAGAAGACGGCTATCATGCTTATCTTTATTATCAGACAAAGACATGGGATTATAGAGATCCGCTTAAAACAGGAAAAGAGTATTCGTATGTGCAGGCCGGTGGTCAGGATGTGACAGAGAAAGCAGAGATTACGGATGTTCTTTTAAAAGAAGGTGACGGAGAGTACACTGTTAAGATTTCAGGTGTTGACCTTACAGGTGCAGATGCATTTAACATGATGGGAATTTCGACAGACATTCCTCTTAAATCAGCAGACAGTATAAAAGTCACAGATGCGACATTAAAAATTGATGGTAATGAGGTAGAGGGAGCAGCAGGAGTAGAACTTCCACATACAAAATCATATGAGGCAAACGGTTATAGCGTATTCAGCTATACAGGTTATGACGGATGGAATCTTTCAAGCAATATTCCTTTCAAGCAGGGCAAACTTACAACAATGCCTAAATCCGATATTGAGATTTCATTTAAGATAACAGGTGTTCCTAAGTTTACAAAGACATATGGAAAAAAGGCTGGAGCTACATTTACAAGCGGAAATTATACATATAAGGTAACAACTGCCGCTACAGAAGATACAAATGGCAAAGTTGCAATTACAAAGCTTTCTACAAAGGGAAAGAAAGCAAAGACACTATCAGTTCCAAATACAGTTAAGGCATCAGGTGCGACATATACGGTATCTGCTGTTAATGCAAATGTTTTCAAAGCAGCAAAAGCAACATCTGTTACACTTGGAAAAGGTGTGACAAAGATTGCATCTTCAGCATTTGCAAATTGCAAGAAACTTACAAAACTTGTGGTAAACGGTAAATTATCGTCTGTTGCAAAGAATGCATTTAAAGGTTGTACTAAAAAGATTAGCATTTCAGGAAGTTCAGTTGATGCAAATGCTAAAAAGATTAAGGCAGCCGGTGCTAAGAGCATTAAAAAGGTTTATACACCTATTTTTGCCACAAAATATGCTACAAGTGGACTTGTGAGCGGAAAAGCTGGAACTGTTGCAATTACTGCTGAAAATGTTAAGAGTGTGACAAAGGTTATTGCTTCAAGTGCAGATGAAAAAATAATCAAAATTAAGAATGAGAAGACATCAGGTCTTACATATTCTGCTGAGATATTTGGTGAAGCTGCCGGAAGTGCAAAGGTTACATTTAAGATTGCATATAAGAGAATGGATGGAAAAACAGCAACAAAGACTATTACAAAAGATATAACAGTTGCAGATGGCGGTTTTTACGGACATCTCGAAGATAAAGATATTACACTCCGTGTGAAGCTGCCGGAGACTTCAACAAATGTCGGTGAAGAGAGAACAGTTTCGATAAAGGGCGGTACTTCAGCAAACATGATTGTTAAAGATAATGGTACTGTTCGTAAAGCTGTTTCTACACAGTGGCTCATCGAAAATGAGATGGGGGAGGGTGTAAACCTCGGAAATACTCTTGAAGCTACTTTAGGAACTTATGCTGACAAGGTTGCTGCTACAGATGCTACAGTATTTGAGCAGACATGGGGGCAGCCTATTACAACAGAAGCTTATATCCAGTCACTCCGTTCATATGGATTTAATACTATCCGTATTCCTGTAGCATGGTCAAACATGGATTCAGAGGATGGAACATATACTATCAATGAAAAATATCTTGGTCGTGTGGAAGAAGTTGTAAACTACGCATTAAACTGTGGTATGTATGTTATTGTCAACGATCATTGGGATTCTCAGTGGTGGGGACAGTTTGGTGCGTGCAAGGAAGATGCTGACGGAAATAAGTTTGCCGATGAGACAAAACGTGCAGAGGCATGGAAGAGATATGAGAGATACTGGACACAGATTTGTGACAGATTTAAGGATTATTCAGATCATCTCATTTTTGAAGGTGCAAACGAGGAACTTGGTGACAGATTAAACGACGCAATCTATGAAAGTGGTTATTGTGTACCAAAAGATGACAATGATACAAAGGCTATCTCAGGAAACCTTACAGAGGATGAGAGATACGAAATGGCAAATAAGATTAACCAGAAATTTGTAGACATTGTCCGCAGTACAGGCGGAAACAACGCATACAGACATCTCCTTATCGCAGGTTATGACACAAATATTGACAAGACTTGTGATGACAGATTTAAGATGCCTACAGATACAACAGAAAACGGAACTACAAAACTCAGCATATCAGTTCATTACTATACACCATGGGATTTCTGTGGAGACGGTGGCAGCGGTATCTATACACAGAAAGACAAAGAAGCAACAGAAACATACTTCACAAAGATGGATAAATTCTACAATGCAGGATATGGAATTATCATGGGTGAGTTCAGTGTTTGCAATCCAAAGCAGGAGGGTGTTGCACAGTGGTTAAATGATACAATGACTATTGCAGCTAAACATCATATTTTGCCTGTACTTTGGGAGACAAATCAGTATATGGATAAAGACAACTGCAGGATGAGATACAATGACATTGCTGTACTCTACAATACAATCACAGGTTCAAAAGGGGATACGAGTTCAAAGATAAACACAAACGGAACAACAACAGACGGTTCAATCGCTGATTATCTTGAAACAACAAATGTAAATAACCTCAAAGCAGGCTTTGAATGGACAGGAAAGTGGTACAAGAACGGCGGTGGAAACCTCGTAGGAGATGATATATACACAACAGAAGAAGGTGGAACAAAGGTAACAAAAGGTTCTGTTGAAGCATTTGTACCTGAGTCATCATCAAAGTCATCAATTGACGGAGATACAACAGAGCTTGGCTTTAATGACTGGGGTTATCAGGCATTCTTAAAGATTGATTTATCTAAGTATAAGAAGCCGGTTGTTGCATTTAACTTCTTAGATATATCAGATACAGAAGACTTTGTCGGAACAGTGACTATTGGAACATCAGACAAAGTTGGCGGAAGCGGAAAGAATACATATGACCTTAAGTATTCAGAATTCCACGGAAAAGGAATAGTGCTTAATGATACATTGTTAAAAGCACTTGAGACAGAGCCATACCTCTATATAACATTTGCAGGAAAACCTGCAGTGACAGGAATTACTGTTTACGAGGGTTAAAATCTTAACAGATAGTGTAAAGAGAATATTTTGTATAGTGTATCACTGACTTTTAGTTAAATAAGCATTAAAACAAGCCGAATACAGAATAAAATATCTGCGTTCGGCTTGTTTATTTATTTCTTAAAACTGGTTATGCTGATTATTTTCCACAGTTCTTTTTATCAATCTGCTGATTAAAAGCATAAAAGTTTCGACAGTCAAGGTTTTCCTGAGTGCGTCTGAGACATTCGCCAAATCTCTGGAAATGAACAATTTCTCTTTCTCTGAGGAAACGGATAGGTTCTGCAACTTCAGGGTCTTTTACTATACGAAGAATGTTATCATAAGTCAGGCGGGCTTTCTGCTCTGCCGCCATGTCTTCATAAAGATCGGTTATGGTATCACCGGTGCTCTGAAGCTGGCTCGCACTGAAGGGCTCTCCACTTGCTGCCTGCGGCCATATGGCAAGTGTATGGTCAATATAGTATTTATCAAAGCCGGATGCCTTGATTTCTTCCGGTGTAAGATTTTTTGTAAGCTGTCTGATAATGGTAGCAACAATTTCAAGATGACCGAGTTCTTCGGTGCCGATGTCAGTAAGAGCACCCATGACACGGCGGTCGGTCATACTGTAACGCTGTGAGAGATAACGCATAGCGGCACCAGCCTCGCCATCCGGACCACCGTAGTCGAGAACCTATGATATTGCGAAAAGGCTTGAATTTAGGGGGGTGTGAGGAGTTATGGTTTTTGTTTGAGCAAAATATATCTTGCCGGATAGGCTGTAATCTTTGCTGGTTGCACTGGATATGTGAGCAATAATGCAATACAAAACTTGTCGGAATCCGACAGAATAAAATAGTTGCAAATATTTTTAATATTGTATATAATGAACTTAACAAGAGAGCCGAACGCTAGGTGCAGACTAGCCGCCGGCAAATAAGATGTTTATATTTAAAGTAACGCCTTACTTTGCTAGAGCTGGGGCGTTACTTTTTGTGTGTTATCGTATATACAAGAGTAATAACTGCACAAAGCATAATTACAAATGTGAATAAATCGCTATATGTAACCATTGGCATCAGCTCCCTTCCTTTGTAAGTCCGGCAACTGTCGTAGCACCCTTCGGCTCCCTGATTAAGTTCATTATTAAGTTATCGGTATTATAGTACATATGTTAATAATTGGCAATAGAAAACCCCGAAAGTGCACTAGACTTTTGGGGTTATTGTTTTGTTCAAAATGGAACAAACATTTGACAATAATTTTTAGAAATGTTGAGTTTAATAATATCATTTCAGCTTGGCTTAACTAATTATATGCGGTATCATACGAAATTCATTTTCAGATACTGCGCGCATTACACCAATGAATTCAATTTGTGTTTTAGAGGTTACCTTTACTTTAAATGGAAAACCAGGTGAAGTTGCTCTGGTGGAGAATGCAGCTAAAGCATTGCAGATTAATCCATTGTTTAAGGTTATGTCTTTGTTAAAACCTTGTGTAAATATTGCGTCACTTTCACAGTTTATGGATATATCGTTTTCTGCGTTTTTGACTAAAATGGCATATCGTGAAATTGGTTCCATATATGTTTCGGCACGAAATTCTATCACCATTTCACTAGGACTATTTTTCTTTATGTATGCACGCACATTTTCATATGTTTGATTTAATGAAGTAAAAATATTTGTACCGTTGATAACATCAATCATTTGTCTGATTGAATTTTCTAAACCTTTACCGAATACATCAATATACAAGGTTTGCAGTAATAATGCAGGCATCATGCAGTCATCTAACTTAACAGGAATAAGCTTTGCTGTTCCATTGGATGCTTTCAGAATTGCATTTTGCCATTCTAATTTAACCATATTGCTTTGTAAACTGTTTTTAGATACAAAGAAAAAGAAAAATTTGCAATTGGTTAATCCTTCGTTCATTTTGTCAATTATACCATCACCAGGTTGGATGGACCAACTGTCATAAAAAATATTATTTTGACCGTAGACTTGAGCTAATCTCAATGCAATGGGCTCTACAATGGTTTTGTCTTTTGCAGTGTGACTAATAAAAATCATAAATCAGTGCTCCTTTACTGTTTTACTCCTTCTTCGGTTTCATCTTCACATAAGAGAAATCTGGAAGGCTCTCTGATTAAGTTCATTATTAAGATTTTAAGTTATCGGTATTATAGTACATATGTTAATAATTGGCAATAGAAACCCCCTGAAAGTCTGACCCACTTTCAGGGGGTTTGTTTTGTTCAAAATGGAACATATTATGTGTCTGATGACATTGTATTATATCCAAAATCTATTTGCAATATGCAAGGGAAATATCATCATTTAACACAACGGTCATTTCCTGCGTTTCCTTATTCCAGACAAAATGGTCTACGACTTCCAGTAAAGCATTATGCTTTTCCATATCATTTGAATTTTCATCTTTTATAATATCAATCAATCCCTGAAAATCAACATCTTTGTGAACTGATGCAGGGTGAACGGTGATAGTGGCGGATTCAAGTTTTTTGTTTAATTCTGTGCGTCTTTTCAAAATAAGTTCTTTATTTGCCTTGTATTCTTCTAAGGTGTCTATCTCATTTATATACGCATCTTTGATACGCTTCATTTTTGCATCAAGTGATTTGAGTTCTTTTAATATATATCCCCGTTCTGTATTTTCGGTATTGATTACATTTAGATTATAATTGTAAAAATATCCTGAGCCGGATAGTTCTTCGAGGATGGAGAGAACTTCTTTTTCAGCATTTTTCAATGTGATGCCATTTCGTGTAGAACAGAGCCCTTTTGAATATTTCCAGCAACAAAAATTTGGAACTGTTTTAGTACCACCGTGGGCGAAACCGAGCGAAGCACCGCATTTTGAACATTTAATCATACCGGATAGCCAGTTGGCAAGGAGTGGAGCAGGGCGGCGTTTCTTGTTATACCCTGTGCGGAGTCTGTCGTTTGCTCTACGGTTTGCCGCCTGTGAAAATTGTTCTTCAGATATGATAGCTTCGTGCTTTCCGTCAGATATAATCACATCGTCAGGATTTTTTCTTTTATTACTCTGTTTGTTAAAAAAGTTCCACCGGATTTTTCCTATATAAAAAGGGTTTTCAAGTATATATCCGATAACACGGGTTTCAAAAAGGGATCCTCTTGCAGTTCTATAGCCGGATTGATTCAGCCTTGCGGCTATGTCACCCATCGGGATATTCTGCTCTGTGTACATATTAAAAATCTTTCTGACAATCTCAGCACCTTTGGGTTCAATCTGTGGTATCTTATCTCTGCCACGCTCTTTGATATAACCGATAGGGACATTTGAATTGTAGCCGCCCTTTAAGGCTTTTTGCGTCATTCCACGCATAACTTCACCTGAAAGATTATACAGATAAAACTCGTCACTCCATTCTATGACCATCTCGATAAGGCGACCGTACATACCTTCAGTGATGGGTTCAGAAATACTTATAACATCAACATTACATTTCTTTCTGAGGACTGATTTATAATAAGTGCTTTCATCAATGTTTCTGGCAAAACGAGAGAACTTCCAGAGCAGGATTGCATCGTAAGGATGTGACTTTTCTTTGCAGGTCGCAATCATTTCCTGAAAAGCCGGGCGTTTATCTGCTTTCTTGCCGGAAATACCCTTGTCTTCCTGATAAATTCGTGTAAGCAGCATATTGTGTTGCTCCGCATAATCCTTGATGAGTCTTATCTGACTTTCCGGAGAAAGTTCCTCTTGCTTGTCAGTAGAGACACGGATATATGCACAGACTTCTTTTAACTTTTCAGACATAGTTTCTTCCTCCTTAAAATTGAGTATAAAAAATAAGCCTATACAAAAAAGATGGCTTATGTTAAAATAAATATGCGTTATCTTTATATTTTAGCCATATTCTTTTGTGGGTAAAGTGTAAGGTATTGACCGCCCGCAAAGGGCGGTCTTTTTGTTATATTAAATATACCGCATTTATATCTGATTGATTTGTTGTTTTAAAGCATCCTGCAATATCTGAGAAAAATTTAATCCTCTTTCTAATGCGGCGGCATTAAGCCACGCAGGAAGTGTTACTGTACGGTTTACTGATTTATTTACATTTGCCATTCTTATAGATGGCATATAAACATCAATCAATGCTGATTTTTGATTTTTTTCTAAAGTAATATCAGATAAATGTGTTGGTTCCGGAATAGGTTCGTTGTCTTCCTCAATTCCTAACATTGTGACTCCCAATAATTCTCTGGCAGATAAAAAAGCATCGTTTTCATCTTCTCCAGATGTGGCAGTATCTAAATCTGGAAACTCTACGGCAATTTCACAACCGTCCTCATAAGTGAAGATAGCAGGATAGATATAGCGTTCAACTTTCTTCTTGTTTGACATATAGGTCACTCCTTATAATTTTTTAAGACTTCCCTTGATGTAATTTGCATTATCGTTACCGCCTTACAACTATACGATAACAAATATAATTATATTTGTCAATTAAATATAACAAATATTTTTGTATTTGTTATGCTTTCTATTTCTAAAATATGGATTATTTACAAAATTAGAAATATATTGAATAACTAATTAATGAATAAGATAGGGTTTACAAAACAAAATTATTGCGTATAATATAAATAAAGATATTTTTATGGTGGGGCGTTGTGCGAATTTACGCTCTTTATTCAGTGAAAGGAGGTATATTATGAATAAAGAATACACGGATATTGATAGAAAGAATGATTTCAACTTTTTCTTAACTCATTATAATGAGTTTTATGAAAAGTATGGTTATTGTTGTGTGGCTATTAGATTTAATGAAATTTTGGGAGTATATAAAAGTATTCAAGAAGCAATTAATATACTTTCCAATCAGTATGAATTAGGGGAATATATAGTTCAGGAATGCAATGGCGATGAAAGTGGTTATACCAATTATATATCATCTTGGCAATTAATTAGTGTGTAGGGGAGAATTTTAATGAACAAAAGAATATTGTCTGTTTTCACAGAAAAATATACAAAAATAGAAAATCGTTTATTAAATAAAGTTGTTTTATGTGCAAATGAAATTGTAGATCAAGCATTAGCTCAATGGGATACTGGGGCAACAAATACTTGCATTTCAGAGGAAATTGCAAGTAGATATAAATTGAAGCCTATTTCTTATGCACAATCAAAAACACCTTCGGGAGTATTGACTGCACCGATATATTTAATGGATATTATTTTGAATAATGAAGTTATATTTACTGATTGGAATGTTATGGTGAGTAAAATTGGAGCGCAGGGTATAGATATTCTTATTGGAATGGATATTATATCAAAAGGGGATTTTGCTATATCCAATTATGACGGGAAAACTCAGTTTTCTTTTAGATTACCATCGCAACAAGATGTGGATTATAAAAATGGAGAATCTAATGACACAAATAAAGACACCTGATAAGGTGTCTTTATTATTTTATCTGTCGGAATCCGACAAAACAATATGATTATTTCAATGTTCATTAACAGCCTCCATCTCGTCAACACTCATATCTCCATAAAAGTCCTGATTTTGAATATGCCGCATTTCATGCCAGTATGCTTCAAGTCTTCTTTCATAAGATAGTCTTGCGTTTAGAAATATGCTGAAGCTGCCATCATCATTTATAGTTACAACCGCTGGAACAGAATTTCCGAAGTCTAAGATTTGTACATTTATATTGTAGTCATCGTTCAGATGCATCACCCCCATTGTATATTATTCACCCTTTTCTTTTCGTTTCAATGCCATCAACATACTGTGTACAGTCTGTAAATCCTCCGGCTCGGCATCCTGGGCGGCATCAAAAAGAAGTGAAAGTTCTTTATTATCATATATTTTCTGTGCAATCCTGCTTGTTTCAGGATTGAGATAGTAGGATTGATTTTTTTCAGTTGTTTTGTCTTCTATTAAGTCGGAGCGGTTAATATCAAAATATTTTGCTAAAATATCTACTTTATCCATGCGTGGTAAGCGTGTTCCATTGCACCAGGTTGATACAGAGGATTTGTTGAATCCTAAATCGTTTATTAAATCAGCCTGATTTTTATCATGTAACTTCATATAATGTTTTAAATTTTCAGCAAATATTTTTTTATATCTATCGTCAAGCATTAACTTCACCTCATTTCTGTTTTTAAAAATAATAATACTACAATATGTGGAAAAAAGCAATGGAAAAGTAGAAAAAGTTTACAAAAAGCATTGACATCTACAAAAAGTAGAGGTATAATATAATTGTAACAAGGAGTTAGCAAAAAGAAAGGAGTAAAACGATGGCTAAGAAACATAAGAAACAAAAAAAGCTGTCAGTTAAAGAAGTAATCGAGTTGATTATTGAAGCAGCAACCGCCATTGCAGCATTGATAGCAGCGATTAAGTCTTAACTAACAGCTAGGGTGGGAGGGGCGAAAGCCCCAACTGCTTAAATCTTAGCACATTGTATAATATAAAGCAATGAGAAATAAAAAAAGTAATGTTTTGTTTTATTTGTTATCACTTAACATAGTGTTTGGGATAGCAAATGACTGGCACATTGTAAGCCGTATTCTTACGATAGGAAATGCAATACTGTTACTGTTGGAATGTGGCTCAGAGTTGATGAATGGATTGAGAAGAGAGTGAAAGTAAACGGAAAGGAAATGATGTGATGAATGGAATGGATAAATTGAGAAGTTCGATAATAGTTCTTCTTTGCTGTCTTGTTGTAATCGGAGCACTTAAAGGTATGCTTTTGATTATGAAAGTAGCTATAGGGATTTTGGCAGTATTTTTATTGGTACTGATATTAAGAAAAATATTTATAGAAGATTAAAAAATGCCCCCGGAAGTATTTGACACTTTCGGGGGTTTTGTCTGTTAACGCTCCCAGACTGGTAAGGAAGGGAGGTGTTTATCATGGTCTATTATTTCCTTTTGTCTACCAACATTATAAAATATGCAAAGATGATTTGCAATATGCGTATTATAATTAATGTTTGTCGGAATCCGACAAGCTAAAAAAGGTAGATGTTTAAACGACATCTACCTTAACTAATAAATGAAATAGGTGGGGTGACAATCCCACATCTCTTTAAGACCACAAGGGCGTGACGGCTGCCTGTTCCGTCCTCAGATTTCATTTATATAAGTTTATGTTTTTCATACTTTATTATACACTGTAAATGAAAAAAGTCAATATATTTATATTGCTTTGGCACGACTGTTTTCAATGTAATTGTTAAGTTGAGAATCTCTTAATGGATACATTGTACGAAAAGATGCCTTACCGTCATTTGATATACGAACAGCAACGGATGTGTTTTTTGATTGCTTTTTTATAAATGATATACTACTGTCTTTAGGATTAGTACTTATAAAATCTGGATTGGATATTATAGATGGAATATTTTCAAAACATTGTTTAAATTGTTCTGGAGAATCAAAATCCGAAATATGTTTTTGAATGTGTTTTATACGATTTTTCCAAAAAATAATATCAGTGCCAGCTATCATGTTTTGTGCAATATTAGGGTTTAAGTCTTTTACAAGTGTAATCAATTTGGAATTTATAACACCTATAGAGACAGCTTTAGAATTATCCTTAAATGTGTTGTCGTCTAGTTTATTTACCTTTTTCATACATGTATTCCTTTTTATGTTTTTTATCTCATTCGCCCTTCTCTTTCCTCTTCGTGACCTCACGAAAATGGTTAAAATATTTCTTGTTTATTCGTCCTCGTCTTCTTCATCATCAGAATAACTATCGTCTGAATAATTACCATTAGTTTCGAGCGAAGCACGATATTCACTTGCAAGCATTGTGCGATTGAATTCAGCGGTTGGTTCTATTTCTTCAACGAGCTTTTCAAGTTCATCTATTGATACTTTGAAGAACTCTTTACGAAGATTAACTTTATTTACTCGTTTATCTGTAAGCATCTGATGTAACTTGCTTTCAAGGGCAACTGCATCTTCTGAGAATATGAAGCTGTGGACATCGAATTTGAATGGCACACTTGCACTTCCAAGTTCGTTTACTCTGTCTTGTGGTTCAAGACGGCGTGTCATTCCGACCTTAAATACATCTTCGCCAAACGAACCAAGATTACTTATTATGTAAACAGTTCCAGCTTTACCATTCTGTAGGTTAGATATTTCTTCTTTCTTTAATACAACATCAGATAATTGATTTTGTAATTCAAGTATTCGTTTGTTGAGAATATCCATTTCTTCCTGAGCTGCATTTTTAAGCTGTTCTTTGACCTTATCAATTTCAGCTTTGTATTTGTCCTCTTCTTTTGCAATCTTTTTCTTTTCTGCTTCCAGTGCTTTGAGTTCGGCTGCTTCCTGACGCATCTTTTCTTTTAATGCAAGCTGTTCCTGCTTTTCTTTTTCTTTCTTTACATAATAGTTATATTCAATTTTGGCAGCATTTATAAACAGGTATTCAAGCTGGCCTATAAATTTTGTAAGAGTGCCGTATATCTGTTGGTTGCCATTGCCGGCAATCTCAAGATATTTCATCGTGACTTCTTTTATTTTATCTGTAGCTTTGTCTATTGTGCCATATTTCAAATCAGATAAAATATTTTGAAGTTCTGAACGCAATGCGATAACCATAAGCGAGTACATTGCTTTGTTTGATTTTGTAGTGTATCTTGAGGAATATTGTTCCATCAGCTTTGTTATCTGTTTGTCGTTTTCACGGTAGGCTTTGCGAAGTTCTTTTGAGTTCATGTATTGTAAATGCAAAAATACTGATGGAGCATAGGCATCAACAAGATTAAGGTCTTCTTGTTTGAAAGTTAGAAGTTCGGAAGATGGATCATATTCAAAGAAATTATTGATAGAGTATTTGATACTCTTGTAAAGCTCTCTGAATTTTGAAACTTTCTTTGCTTCTTTTTTGATAAGTTCTTTCTGTTTTGTTAATTCAAGATTTATCTCTGAATCAGCAGCAGCTTTCTGAATGTTTATTGTCTGATTTAAATTCTGGTATTCATTAGTGACATTCTGTAATTGTTTTTGTCTGTCTTTTATGTCAGATTTAAGCGTTTCAAGTCTTTTTTCAAGTGTTGAAATTTCTTCCAGTCGCTCTTTAGTGTCAAGTTCTTTAACTTTATCTTCAAGTTCTTTTATTTGATATTTGTGATTGTTTATAACCTGTTTTATTTCATCTTCTTTTTTATTAAGAAGATAAAACTGGTATCCTATAAGTCCAGCTGCAATAACAAGCGGAACGATAAAATTCCAAAATATTGATGCAAAGCAGGCAATAGCACTTATAATAAGTACTTTCTTGATAAATTCTTTTTGGTTTTCCATATAATTCTCCTTTTTGATTTGTTGGATTCAGACAAAGATATTATTATATATTTGATTTAAAATCTCCTTCAAATAATCCTAGCTCCATTGCTAATCTGTACATATGTTTACAAGGCAATCTCCTTACAAAATAATCACGACATGTACAACTGTTTAAAGTTGTATTGTAAGGTTTTTTCCCTGAGCCTTTAAAGATTCCCGTTTGGTTTACATGATCTACTTCAGCTGGTGTGCATTTAGAAGATAATGCACTTTTTTGGCGTTTTAACTGGTCAGGTTCATTATTTATATCATCAGAAGCTTTTATACGAGCCAGTTTTTCTTTTTCTTTATTATAATCACGCGTAGAGTGGCGATTTATTATTTCAATTACTCCTAATTCTGCAGCCAATCTATATATGTGTTTACAAGGCAGTTTGCGTTCCTGAAAGTCATGACAGTTACAACTTGAAAGTGTCGTTGTATAGTATGGCATATCAGATGTACTTGAACAAGTGGCAGTTTTCTTCTTTTTATGTACTGTAATTGTAAAAGGGTATGTAAAAGCTCTACCCTGTCTTTCTATTTGTGCTTTATCACAATGTATTGAATAGTCCCAATCTGTCCAATCGGAAAGAATATGACATCTTCCATAAGTGTTTTCATCATTACCCATAGTATAAATTTCTCCTTTAAATTTAGTAATTATTTTGATATAGGTGTATATATCAATCACCCTTTTCTTTCCTCTTTAATGCCATAAGCATACCATGTAAAGCTTGTAAATCCTCCGGCTCAGCATCTTTGGCAGCATCAAAGAGTAGTGAAAGTTCTTTGTTATCATATATTTGTTGTGCAATCTTGCTTGTTTTTGAGTTAAGGTAGTAGGATTGATTTGGTTCATTGTTTTCATTTTCGTTCCAGCCCATAATATAAGAAGGACTACAATTAAATATTTTAGCCATTTTCGCTATTGTTGAACGTTTAATATTGATAACTCTACCATTTTCATATTTTGCAATAGCAGATTTTTGTAGACCTAGTAAATCAGCAAGCTGCTCTTGTGAAAGATTTTTTTGCTTTCTTAGAGCCTTAATTCTTAAAGCCATAATATCATTTGTTTCTTCTTTCATTGATAACCCCCCTTTTTTACATTATAATTATTTTATAATATGGAAATTTTAATCTAAAATAATTACATTAGCTGGTAAAAATTCTGTATTAATTAAAAGATAGTCTTTTTTTATTTTCACACATTTTCTTCTTTTTGTTGATTGAAGAAAATTTTCTTGTATTTCTTCGGAAGTTAAAATCCCATTTTGTTCAAGTTGTTTTGATGAAAACATACCATGTCTTGCAGCGCAATTAACTATTTCCATTGCACGATTTATTGCTTTGCTACTTGCATCAAATGTTCTTCTTGAAACTAATAAAGCCATGCCCCTGTTCCATTCGCAATAATATCCATGCCCACCATAAATTTCTTTAAGTAGTGAATATATTACTGCGTGGGATTTTAGACCACATTCATACATTACAAGATTGAGTGCATTATCAGTGGTGCATTTTACCGGAAAGTAATCTATACCTTCTTTATTAATCATAATTTAACCCTCCATTATTTTGCTAATTGTGTAAATTTATTGAGTAGTTTAATTTTACTATATATTTTGTTTGGTTGCAAGAAATACCGAAAAGAGTGTCTTAAAAATCAAAAAAATATATTGACAGAATGAACAAGGAGTGATATTCTTTAAGTGTCTTTTAAAGACACAAAGGAGGGTCGATAATGAATAAAAATGCTCTTTTATCAATGATGCAGCTTTACGGGGATACTGGTGGGAAATTGGCAAAATATTTAAATATTGCACGTACAACTTTTTCAGCAAAGCTTAATGAAACCAATGGAGCCGAGTTTACGCAGAATGAAATAAAACTTATAAAGAATAAGTATAATCTTTGTGCAGAGCAAATAGATTTTATTTTTTTTAGTTAGATGTGTCTTTTTAAGACACATATGACTGAAATGTTAGATTATGGAAGCGAGGTGAGAGCGATGGATAAAAAGGTAGAAAACATAAAAGCTTTACAGGCAGAACTTGAACATAGAACTGCGGTTGAGAAACTTGCTGAGAAGATGATTATTGATGGAAAGTTTGAGGAAGCGAAAGAGCTTCTTGACACATTGGATGATGATAAGGCTAGAGCATTGATGGAAGAGGAACTGGAACATGAATTTTCAAAAAATGATGAACGAACTTTAATTGAATACATAGCAGGTGCTGGTAAATCATGTTCTAAAGAAGAGGAAATAAAAAGAGCCGAAACACTTGGGAGGCTGTTTGCGGTATTGAGACAACCAGAAGATTTATATGCACTTCGATTTGCGTTAAGCAACCTTATAAGTTCGATACAAGTGGGTAGTTCTTTTCAGCTTGTTGTTAATTACGACAAAGACTTAAAGAAATTAAAAATAAATTATAGTCATAAGCCAGAAAATTTTTTGAAGTAATTGCAAGTCTTTGTTTGCTACAACAAAGACTTGCGGGTAAAAATAGTTATTATGTCTAATTAGGACAATTTTAAATATTGCTTTATTAGGGCTGCAACAACCTGTGAAGCAATGTTGGAAAGTGTTGGGAGCGATGTGCATCCTAATTTGTGTCCAACAGTTTTGATTTTTTCCCAATTAGATGGTTCTCTGATATTAGCCAAAAAACTGTGACCATCGGGAGTTAAGTCTTCTATGTCTATGCGGTCTGGTTCAGAAACTTCAGGAAATAAAAGCAGTCCGGCAGCATTGCAATAATAAATATGATAAATGATGGTGTCATTATCGTACTTTTGCATAAGTGCCTTTTGATATGGTTGAATGTCTGGCTGTTCATCAGAGAAATTTGATGTCTGGTATGTTTCTATATCAACGAAAACACATAAATGGCGTAAATCTGTGTTTTCTTCGACGCATAAAAGAATATCACGAACACAATCAAAATTTAAACGCATATGTTAAGTTCTCCTTTCTTTAGATACTTGGCTACTGCAATAGCCTGTATTAAAAGTATAGGGGGATGTGATGTGAAAATCAAGAAGCGAGGTAAATTTGATGGCTGAATATGTTGATGTTATTAGCAATGATGAAGTGAAAGATATAGAAAAAGCAGTGCAAGAAGAACCTGCACCACTGGAAACTCAGAATTATTTTATTATTCCTGATAATGACAGTCAGATAATAACAATTATGCCTGATATTGAAGGGGCAGTTTTAAAATTGGATAAAACAAATGCACTTATTTTGGCTTCGATTATTCAGGAACAGATTGCTGGATTTTGAGAAAGTGAGGTGAGAATGTGTATCAGATTATGGAGAACTGGGCAGATGCTAAAAACAGAAATAATGTAACTCTCGAACAGAGGGTTATTGACAAGGTTGTTGCAGATGCATTGCAGACAATAAAAAATGGACTTCCTGAGGAAGCCCAGACGGTGGAAATTTTGGAATACATTGTTTCAAAATTGAAAGACAGGATAAAGGAGTGTCATTTGAAATTGTAGAAAGAGGTGAGAGCGATGGATAAAAAGGCAAAAGAGATAACAGAGTTGCAAAAAGAACTTGACCACAGAACTGCAGTTGAAAAGTTGGCTGAGAAGATGATTATCGAGGGAAAGTTTGATGAAGCGAAAGAGCTTCTTTATACACTTGACGATGACAAGGTTAGAAATCTGATGGAAGAATGTCCAGATGAAGAAATTACAGAGACATATTTTTATCAGGATGAACTTAATCGTGAACATTCTGTTGATAAGCTTGTTACTGAGTATCTTATTGATGAAAAATTCGATGAGGCTATATCACTTTTAAAATCAATGGAAGATGAAAAAGTAATAAAAACTAAGTCTTTAAAAAATGATAGTAGCAGTGATAAGTGTTATGCGGAAGGGCATGAGGAAGTTAAAAGAGTCAAGCAGCTTGGAAGAATGTTTGTAAAGAAAGAACCGTTTGAAATAATGGCAGCTTTTGCATCAACATTATTTAGATTTTTTTATTTGACTATGAAGTTAAATAAAAACTTCCGCATGGTACTGGAATACGATGCGGAAGCCACGAATGTGTATGTGCATTTTGAGAAGATTATGGAATCTTTTTCACGATGCAACCATCCGGAATATTAATAAAGTTTAAATCATCTTCAGAGTAAAAAAAGAAATCGGATGATTGTTGGTTTGGCAACATTTCAAATCCGATAGCCGACATATCATCAATTTCTTTAATAACTCTAAGTCTTTCTTTTAGGGAAGTTGATTTAAAAGTTATTTGGTAATGGACTAAGCACATAAAGTTCTCCTTTCTTTGATACTTGGCTACGGCAATAGCCTGTATTAAAAGTATAGGGGGATGTGATGTGAAAATCAAGACGGCTTGTCGGATTCCGACAAGGGAGTTAGGAAGAAATTATCATTCATGATAAAAAAATCTGCAAAAACAGTTATTCATGATATGTTTTTTCGGATTTAGGCTCTTAAAATTAGATTAAAGAACAGTGGTCAAGACCTAAGCATAATATAAAACAAAAGCAGAAAAGGAGAGAATTATGGCAAAAAAGAAGATAACGCATAAAATCCTCGTGCCGACTAAAGATGGCGGTTATGTAAACTTTAATGATTTGTCTGAGGAGCAGAAGCAGCATATAAGAAATCAGTGTTTTACAAGATTTGCTGACAGCTATATGGGACAGCTTGGATATACAAGGGTACATACAGAGGATGAAGCGGTTTCACAGAATTAATAATATGCTGTGCTATCGGCATGACGGGCTGTTGTTCTTCCAAAATTATTTTTAGGGCGGGATTGCCCGCCCTAAAGAATTTGAGGACAGCAAAAATCAAGATAAAGGAGGCAAAAAAGTATGGCTAGGTTAAAGCTGGACGAGCTCGCAGGCGGTGCGGCTCAGGAAAAGTTTGACAGAAGTTTTAGCAAAGTGGCACAAAATCTTATGGATGTAAATTGCCCGTTTGATAAGAAAAGGGCAATAACGCTGCAGTTTGAGTTTGTATTTAAGGATGAGTCAAGAACTGAACTAGAGGTTAAGATTACATCTAAAGAGTCGCTTGCTCCTCAAATGCCAATTCGTACACAAATGTCAATCGGTCAGGATTTGGAGACTAAGAAAATATCTGTGCAGGAATATGGCAGCAGTGTTCATCAGAAATCTCCGGTAAATACAAATGAATTAGAGGATGGTTCAGAGGTGACATTATCTGATGGTTCGGTTGTTAATACGGATACGGGCGAAGTAGTAAATTATAGGGATATTAACAGATTAAAGGCTGTTCAGTAAGGAGGAAATCAATGATTAAAGATGCGTTAGAATACATTGTAGGAATGAAAAAACCTAACATTACAGAAATAGGCGGTCAAACTTATTCGGATAAAAAGCTGGAAAGGATAAGTTATGAGCCCTTTGCAGCACCATTAAGATTGTCAACTTTAGAAAGCTTGGTTAGATATATTAAAAGTAATTTGGAAGTTCCGGATACTCCATTTTTTTTACATATTGAAAGGCCAACAATTGTAAAGTTACTTTCTACACTTGATTGTAACAGGGAAAGAGAATGTTTAGCAGTTGTTGATGCAGAAGTTCCTAGATTTGAATTTGGTGCGTATATCCCGCAGGAAAATTTTTGTATCAATCTGAAAACGAAGTTTATTCAGAATGAGGACAGAGAACTTTTAGTTTCATTTGCCGGAAATGTTGAGGATAAAACTGTAGCAGAATATGGTGACGATGGCATTTCGCAGAAAGCAACAGTAAAAACAGGGGTTGCTTCAAAAACAGAAACAATCGTTCCTAGTCCGGTACATCTGAAACCGTATAGAACATTTGATGAAATAGACCAGCCAGAATCAGATTTTATTTTTAGAATTAAATCTGATAAATTTGACGGAATTACTTGTGCGTTGTTCTCGGCAGATGGCGGTGCATGGAAAACAGAGGCTAAACAGAGTATAAAAGAATACTTAAGCAATGAATTGTCAGATTTGATAGAAAAAGGAAAGATTATAATTCTTGCTTAATAGGATAGGTCAATATTATTCAAGTGATCCGTTCTTTATTGTGAAGTGCAATAAGTGTGGTAAAGAGGTTTACAGTACCAGACGGAAAAATGAAAAATGCAGCAAGTGTGGAAGTGCCGATGTGAAAACATCGGTACCGTACCACACGATTGAACAACATAAAAAATGAATATCAGGAGGAACAACATTATGATGAAGACAATTTGTATTGCCGGGTTGAAGGGTGGTATTGGCAAGACCACTACCACAACAACCCTTGCTTATTTATTACAGGCTGAAAAAGAAAAAAGAGTGCTTTTGATTGATGCGGATTGTCAGGCAAATGCTACTATGACATACGATGTTGAAACATCAGATGATGGTATTGCGGATATTATGTCATATGCGTTAAAAGGTGATACGCCGGATATTAAAAGCCACATTATAACTACGGACTATGGTGTGGATATTGTTCCATCGTCTCCGGGTTTGCAGGTTGTAAACGGACGCTTACAGGTAGAAAAGGAACATAGCCAAATTGATGTTCTGAAAAGAGCATTGTCTGAGATTGAAAATGAATATGATTATTGTATTATTGACTGCGGTTTGCAGCTTGATATTACGGTTTTAAATGCTATATGTGCTTCTAATCTTGTACTCAGTCCGCATAAGATTGGTGGATTTGAGGAACAGGGAAGTGATGTATTGGATGAAATTCTTATTCAGTTATCCAATACGGATATAGGTGAGAATATAAGTTTGAGAAGATTTGTGACATTGTTCAGGAAAAACAAGACAATGTGCAATTTTCTTCTCGCAACGCAGGAGAAATATGACTCTACTCTTATGCCGTCATATGTGCGTGAGAGTGTGCAGGTTATTAAAAATTCTATGATGTCGGGTCCATTGCCGTATAATTTTAAAAATTGTATTGCGGTAAAAGATTACAGGCAGCTTCTTGATGATGTGCTGGAGGTGATGGCATGACAGGTTCAAACATTCTTGATACTTTAAATTCAAAAAGTATATCCGGAGGTATGAATACTACATATGCGAGATTTCGTTTACAGGATATACCGATTGATAAGATTTATTCTAATGATAAAAATTTTTATCCTCTAACTGATATTGAGCAGCTTGCAAATGAAATTAAACTTTGCGGTCTGATGGAAAATCTTACTGTAGTCAAAGATAGCTGCGAGCGTGGAGAGTATCGGCTTGTCAGTGGCGAACGAAGATGGAGAGCGTTGACTTATCTTGTAGAACATGGTGAGAGTAAATTTAAGAATGTATCAGCTAAGATTACAAAGTTTGATAATCAGAATGAAGAGGAACTGTATCTGATAGTGGCAAATTCTTATAGAACAAAGGATTCTGCTACAAAAATGAATGAAGTTAAAAGGATGCAGGAATTGCTTCAGAGTGCAAAAGAAAACGGGACAAGCATCAATGGTTATGATATGCAGCAGGAGAGCATCAGAAGTGTTATGTCAAAACTTCTGGGAATGTCGGAAACTAAGATTGCGGAGTTGACTGTAGTTATAAATCATTTGATTGATGAATTTATGACAATGCTTAACGATGGGACGCTCGGTATATCGGTAGCTTATAAGATAGCAGGAATGTCACCCGATATGCAGCTTGAGTTTTTTGATTATTGTGAGAATGAGCCAAAGATCACATTAAATGTTGTAAAGGATTTTAAGTGGCTTAAAGAATCTGAATATGAAAATCAGCAGATACCGGGACAGAGTTCTATTGATGATATAAAAGGAGACTATGATATAGAGCCTGAGAATATTGAAAGCGATGTAAATAATGTAATTAAGGCTTTGGAACATGATAGCGATGCAATAGAAATAGAAACAGGACAGGACGATGCAGATGTAAGTTCACAGGCTGCTGATGTAAAAGACAGTATTAAATCATTTGATGCATTGATGGCAGAAAAACATGGAAAGTGTGATGTAAATATTGAAAATAATATAGAGATTGAAACATCTGAAACAGATGCAACAGCAACAGATTATATTGCCAGTATGATGAACAGTCCGGTAAATGAAAAAAATACTGAAAATGTTGAAAATAATTGTGAAATAAAAGAGGAGATGAGACACAGTATTATTGAGTATGTAGTAAATAAATATAATATCAGTTTACTTCAGTATATCAAAAGCAGGATTGCTATGTGCTGTGAAGACTGCTGCATAAAGATTGATGATGAGCAGATGAGTACAATGAGCAGTTATCTGTCAAGGGATATAAATGCCCTTGCTGAACAGTATAAGTATGATGACTGATATTGCTATTTGAAAGGATGTGGTTCTATTGATTGTTTTTAACCATAGGGCAGATAAACCTTTGATTTTATCAGATAGGAGATGTAATGAGGAAAGACAGACCTTTGAAGAAACTTAACAAGTTCAAATATAAAGAGCTTGCTTATTTCTGTTACCAATACAGCGAGTGGGTATCTCAGATTAGGGATATAAAGCATAACTTAGGGGTATCAGGAGTGAACTATGATGGGATGCCGCACGCTCATAACACGGCATCATCAGTTGAAAATCTTGCTATTAAACTTGCGATGCTTAACAGCAGGATAGAGCTTATTGAAAAGGCTGCAATGCTTACTGATAAAGAGCTTGCAGCGGCATTATTAAAATACTGTACAACTCCAGGGATGAGTTTTAGAGAATTGTGCTGCGTTGAAACTGTAAGCTGTAGTGAGAGTACATTTTACAGAAAAAGAAGTGAGTTTTTCGGTATATTGGACAAACTCAAGGAAGAAAATTTTTATTCAGAACTGCCAAGAAAATACAGGGCAGTTGAGAAACATCATAGAGGTAAATGGACCTCATGATAGATTTATTTACTTATTAGCTTATATGGTTTCTTTAAAAATATTGTGAAAGTATATGGGTTAACAATATAGTTTTTGATTATTTTATTTTTATGGGACTTGTATGCTTTGCTATGGTGAGCATATTTGGTCTGTGATACAAGAGGATGCCGACTATTCGGACGGAGTCAGTTGGTCGGATGTTTCTCTTTGCTTTTGTAAAATAGCCCGTTTAATTAAAAGGAGGACGCACTAATGAACCATAAGGAAGGTATTAACTACTTTCCAGTTAAATGTGCGGCTGATAAAGCAATTGAACTTGTAACAGCAGAATGTGGGTTAAAAGCATATGCCGTCATATTTACCCTGTTAAAAAAGATTTATGGTGAACATGGGTATTATTGTGAATGGCAGCGAGAGGACGCTTTGTTACTCGCGTCAAATATGTTTGGCGGTGGTGACGGGGCAGTCAGTCGTATAAATCATATAGTGAACTGCTGTGCAAGGCGGGGTGTCTTTTCATTGGAACAGCTTGAAGAAAACGGAATATTAACTTCCGAGGAAATTCAAGAAAATTTTCTTTTCGCAACAAAGAGAAGAAAAGCTGTAAAAATGAAGAGAGCATACCTCTTAGTTAAAGTCGCCCTTTTACCGGAAAATGTAGATATTTTGGATGAAAATGTAGACATTTTGGACGAAAATGCAGACATTTTAAAACATAGTAAAAGTAATAGTAAATATACTAACACTCTATCTATAGTGCCGACGCTTCAGGAGGTAAAAGATTATGTTGCTTTAAACAATCTTAAAATCAATCCTGAAAAGTTTTATGAATATTATGACCGTATTGATTGGAAAGACAAGTATGGCAGGAGAATAAACTGGAAAAGCACTGCTGATTATTGGAATAAGACAGAGCGGGCAGACCAAAAGCCGTCAGGCAATACAAAGTCAGGATATTCAACTAAAAAGAAAAATCAGTTTAATTTATTTAACCAGAGAGAGATAAGTTCCTCAGATATGAGCGAACTTGAACAGCGATTATTAAATCGTGGTTGATTTGTCGGAATCCGACAAGATAAAAAATTTAAATGCACCTTTACATAGCAAAAAAATAGCTGTAGGAAAATTAACTATCACAAATAAATATTGGGAGTGTGGTGCAGCTCCCGGAAAGGAGTGAATATGGGTCAGCTAGAGAAAAAATGTATAGGATGTGGCAAAACATTTACTGTAAGTGCAAAGAATCAAGTTTATTGCACTGTAGAGTGCCGAGAGAATGAACGCAGAAAAAGACATGCGGAAATGTACAAGAAAAGAAAAAGGCAGAAAAAAGTAAGCAAAGTCAAAGAAAAGAAAGAAGTACATATGGGAGAAATTGCCACATTTAATGATAAAGCAAAGCAGATGGGACTTACATATGGACAATATATGATTTTTCTGCAGACGGAAAAAGACAGAGAAGAAAGAGCAAAAATAAGATAAAACAAGTGATTAGGAGGATGTTGATATGTTGAATAAATTGTTGATAAAGATGGTAAAAAGATTTAGATATGTGCAGGATTTGGAAACATTCCCGGAAAACAGAATCATGGTGAGAGTTAAGGAGGGAACAGAAGAATGATTGATGAAAACATACTTATAAAAGTTTTTGAAAACAGGATTGATACATTTTTAAAGCAGCACCCAGACCAGAAAGATTGTGTAGCAGTGCAGGGACAGAGAGAAATTATACAGTTGATTGAGGCAGAAGCAAAAAGGCAGGAGGCAGAACGGCGGGAACACATAAAGAGCTTTGAGTGTAAGCTGTTAGGCAGACTGGACGATATAAAGGAGTCAAAAGAAGCGTTTTGCGATGAGCAGGAAGAAAAGTGCGGATTGTATGATAGTTGTTTTAATTGCTTAATCGGTGGAATTGTCGATTTGATAAAACAACTTGAGGATGAACAGGAATACTCTTATGCAAACTTTGATGAATATGTGGACGAGGTTGCACCGTACTTTGATGCGGAATATAATGACCGATTTTGTGACGGCATTAAACAAGCAATTATGGTTATCAGAACGGCTTTTAGAGAGAAAATGCCGAGGATAATGGAATATGTTGTGACAAAGTGAAGATAAGGGAGGAGTGCCGGAGATGAGATTGATTAGTGATGAAAATTTAAAAGATAGAGCAAGTGAATATTGCTTATCAGAAGATGAGTTCAGAAGATTTTGTGAAATAATAGACGCAGAACCAACGGCTTGTGATGTGAATAAATTGATAAAACATTTAAACGATTATGCTTTGCAGGAAGCACCAAACGATAATGAAAGTCCAGGAGAAAGAAGAATATCAAAAGCTGTGTATGATACAATACAGAATTGTATTAAGAGTATAAAAGAAACAGTGGGAGCTTATGACAAAGGGTAAATTTAAAATACTTAAAAATTAAGGAAAGGCGGTCGATAGACCGTCTTTTAAAAAATAAAATAAATTTATAAAAAAGCATTGACATAAGGGTAACCTTATAGTATAATATAATTGTAGCAAGGGAATGGCAGGAAAGGAGATAGAAATGGAAACGGAGATTGAAGAAATGACAAAAGCAGATTTGATAGCAATATTGGTATCAATTAGAGAAGTAGCAAAAGCAAATAATGAACAGGCAACAGTAAATCACATAACAAAAATGCTTGAAGAAATTCGTAAATAAAATCTTCAAGCATTAACCATCAAAACCGAGGGCAGACCTACAACTTCCTGCTATCTGTCCTTGGTATAAAAATAATAGCAGGAAAATAAAAAAAAGTAAAGAGGTGATATGATGCCAACAGCACAGACAAAGGCAACTGAAAAATGGCAGAAGAAAGCCGGATATATGACAAAAGGATTTAAGTTAAAAAGAGAGTTAGCCGATGAATTTAAGGAAGCCTGCGAGAAAGCTGGAGTGAGTCAGGCGGCACAGATTTCCAAGATGATGCGTGAGTTTATAGACGAGCAGAAATAAATATTTGAGGTAGATTTTATGAAAGTTGCATATCCGGTTATTTTTACAGATGTCGGTACAAATATTTTGATTGAAGTACCGGATTTGGGTATTCTGACAGAGTCAAATGAGGAAGGTAAAACAAAGGGAAGTATGGCAGATGCAATTACAATGGCAAGAGATGCTATTGTACTGAGCAACAGCGAAGCACAAGAAGCAGGAAAGAAAGTAATACAGCCATCTAAAATGACGGATATAGACATATCCAAAGGTAAATTTTTTCAAGATGGGGTAAGCATTTTATCTTTAGTTGATGCTGAGATAGTATCATAAAAATATTATAAAAGGCGGTCGAAAGACCGTCTTTTTTGAAAAAATAAAATAAATTTTAAAAAGTATTGACATAGGGGACACCGTATGGTATTATATAATTGTAGCAAGGGAATGGCAGGAAAGGAGATAGAAATGGAGAACGAAGAAATGAACTTAGCGGAATTGTTAAAAGATACAGCAGAGGAAAATCAAACAAGAAAAATCTTAGCAATCTTGGAAGAAAGCAAAGACTTGCAAGAGGCAAAGGAAAAAGTAAAAGCCCTACTTAAAAAGTAGAGCTTACACAAACCAAAACACCGAGGGCAGACCTACAACTTCCTGCTATCTGTCCTTGGTATAAAAATAATAGC
>ERZ772969.703-NODE-703-length-30173-cov-12.073677_pt1 | contig 30173 bp, 28 predicted proteins | sample MGYA00511676_ERZ772969 | MGnify/ENA primary metagenome ERZ772969 (study PRJEB29015, sample SAMEA2737651) | human gut metagenome | biome: human gut; feature: human-associated habitat; material: faeces | place: China | collected 2012 ... | reverse complement strand
AGCCCTGGAAGAACAAGGTGCGCACCTTCTGCCAGAACCCCGGCGGCTTTGTGGCTCAGGAGAACTACGACAACGATCTGGCCGTGGTCAATGGCCACAGCTTCAAGGAGAAGAAGAGCGAAAACACCAACCTGGCCATCCTCGTCTCCCACAACTTCACCGAACCCTTCAACCAGCCCATCGCCTACGCCCAGAAGGTGGGTGAGCTGACCAACATGCTGGGCGCGGGCCACATTCTGGTCCAGCGCTACGGCGACATTCTGGACGGCAAGCGCACCTGGCCCAAGGAGCTGGCGCAATCCAACGTCAAGCCCACCCTGAAGGATGCCGTGGCCGGTGATATCACTGCCGCCATGCCTTACCGCGCCATGACCAACATTATCGAGTTCATCAAGATGCTGGATATGGTCGTGCCCGGCTTTGCCGCCAACGAGACCCTGCTTTACAGCCCCGAGCTGAAGTTCTACTCCAACAAGGTCAAGATGGACGAGAACCTCGACACCAACATCCGGGGCCTGCACTGCCTGGGTGACTCCTCCGGCTGGACCCGCGGCCTGATGATGGCCTCCGTCATGGGCGTGCTCATGGGCCGGAAGCTGGCCGAAAAGGAAGGGTGCTGATCGCACCTTCCCGCCCCTCAAAACGTAAAAAGGACTGCTCCGTCGGAGCAGTCCTTTTGTAATTTCAGCGCAGCTTATTCCGGTTTGGAGAATTTGACGGGCAGCAGGTTCTGGCGGGATCCCGGTTTATTTTGGAATGATATGCATTTTCTTGCCAGATTCAATTGATTTTTCACCAAAAAATCGGTATACTATTCCCAGAGTACTGTGCGTTGTGCCCAATGCACAGCGCGCACAGGGAGGTATTGCTATGCACGATTCCCCGGGAAGCGTCGTCACCCAGCTGTGCTCCGGGCTCCAGCTTTACAGCGCCGAACGGCGCATTGCGGACTGCATTCTTGCAGATGTAAAGTGGGCCTCGGTCGCCACCTCTGCGGAGCTTGCAAAGGCCAGCCACTCGTCCGAAGCCACGGTCACCCGGCTGTGCCACAAGCTCGGCTACGCAAATTACCGCAAATTCCAACTGGAGCTTGCGCGGGATGTGCTGGAGCAGCAGGAAACGGAGGCCCGCAAAAGGCCCCCCAATGACCCGCTGCATCAGGCCCTGCTCGATCTTCAGAACAACCGTCAGGAGGAGGTTCAGGCCACCATTCAGGCCTTGAACCTTGTCCAGCTGAGAAAGGTGCTTTCCATTCTGCGGGCGGCAGAGATCATTGAGATCGAAGCCAACGGCAGCAGCCTGCCCGTTGCCATGGATGCTTCGCTCAAGCTGGGCAGTCTGGGCAAGCGCTGCATGATCAGCCCGGTGCCAGAAAAGGCAAAGTCTTTCTCTTCGGCACTGACCCCAAAAGATGCCCTGCTGCTCATTTCCAGCGCAGGCCGCTGCGAGACGTTGGAGACGGCCGCCCGTGCCGCCCGGAAGAACGGCACACCGGTCATCCTCATCACCTGCAACAAGCACTCGGCGCTGGCAGGCCACGCCAGCTATACCCTGCTGGCTTCCAACCGCATCCAGCGCATTGCCAGCGATATGCTGCCGTCCCAGCTTTCGGCAGCGCTGGTGGTGGAGGTGCTCTACTACCTGCTGTTGGGCAATTTCGATCTGAATTAAGCGCAAAAAAGTCCCGGCCGTTCTGGCCGGGACTTTTTGCTGTGTTTAAGCGATCATGCGTTAAAAACGTACTTGTCCATGCGGTGGAAAGCCTCCTCGATGCGGGAACGGGGAGAAGCCAGATTCATGCGCAGGTGGCAGGGGCCAAAGAACATGGTGCCATCCTGGATGGCAGCGCCCACATCCCAGCAGGCGTGCTCCACATCCTCAATGGTCTTGCCGTGGGCCTTGCACCAGTCGGTGCAGTCCACGAACAGCATGTAGGTCCCCTGCGGCTTGGAGACGGTCACACCCTCGAAATGCTTCTCGATGTAATCGCAGGCAAAGTCGATGTTGCCGGTCAGCACCTCGCAGAGCTCGTCGGTCCACTCGTAGCCCTCGGGCTTGTAAGCACCGATCAGGGCGTGCATGGAGAGGACGTTCATCATGTTGTAGTGGCTCAGGCTGGACTCTTTTTCCATGCGGTCACGCCACCAGCTGTTGTAAACGATATGGTAGCTGCCCACCAGACCAGCTAGATTGAAGGTCTTGGAGGGGGCATAGAAAGCGGCGGTGCGCTGGCGGGCATCCTCGCTCACAGACTGGGTGGGGATGTGCTTGTTTCCGCTCAGGATGATGTCCGACCAGATCTCGTCGGAGACCACATACACATCGTACTTCTTGTACAGCTCCATGGCCTTTTCCAGCTCCCAGCGCTCCCACACACGGCCGCAGGGGTTGTGGGGGTTGCACATGATGGCGGCATGGATCTTTTCCTCTTTCAGGTGCTTTTCCATGTCCTCAAAGTCCATCCGCCACACGCCGTTTTCATCCTTGACCAGCGGGCTGTGGACAGCCTCGTAGCCGTTGTTCTTCAGGCTCATGGTGAAACCGATGTAGGTGGGACTGTGGATCAGGATCTTGTCGCCCTTGGAGCAGACGCAGTTCAGGGCGCTGATCACGCCGCCCAGCACGCCGTTCTCGTAGCCGATGCACTCCTTGGTCAGGCCCTGCACGCCGTTGCGCTTTGCCTGCCACCGGATGATGGAATCGAAGTACTCATCGGTGGGGTTGAAGTAACCAAACGCGGGGTGGTTGGTGCGCTCGATGATGGCTTCCTGGATGGTGGGCACGGTGGGGAAGTTCATATCGGCCACCCACATGGGGATGGCATCAAAGCCCTCCTTGGGGGCGGCGGGGGCAAAGCCGGTGCCAAGGCCATCCACTGCAATGGCATCCTTGCCGTGGCGGTCCATGATGGAAGTGAAATCGTATTTCATAACGGTGCTCCTTCTCTCAAAATTTTTACTTGGTCCCACTTTAACATACTTTGCCGCCGGGTGCAAGCAGCCAGCACGTTTCCCCGGATATCGTGCGGAAAAATCACGAATTTTTACGGTAATTGCACGCAAAAAGCCGGTCGGCATACGCCGACCGGCTTTTTTATTGGTATTGACTTTCCGGATCAGCCCAGCATCTCGTGAGCGGTCTTGCAGATGGTCGCTGCATCCAGACCGTACAGCTTGAGCAGGTCCCATGCGGGGCCGGAGCAGCCGAACTTGTCCTGCACGCCCACGCGGCGGACAGGAGTAGGCAGCTTCTCGCTCAAAACGGCGCAGACGGCCTCGCCCAGACCGCCGATGACACTGTGCTCCTCGGCGGTGATGACCTTGCCGCACTCCTTGGCGGCCTTGAGGACGATCTCCTCATCCAGAGGCTTGATGGTGTGGATGTTGATGACCCGGGCGTGGATGCCCTCGGCAGCCAGCTGCTCGGCAGCCAGGCGGGCCTCGTTGACCATCAGACCGGTGGCGATGATGGCAATGTCGCTGCCCTCGGTGATCTGCTCGCCCTTGCCCAGCTCAAAGTGATAGGTAGCCTCATCGTGGAACACAGGCACAGCCAGACGGCCGAAGCGCAGGTAAACAGGGCCCTGCATGGCGTAAGCGGCACGCACAGCGGCGCGGGCCTCCACATCGTCTGCGGGGCAGATCACGGTCATGCCGGGCAGGCTGCGCATCAGGGCAAAGTCCTCGCAGCACTGGTGGGAAGCACCGTCCTCGCCCACAGAGATGCCGCCGTGGGTGGCACCGATCTTGACGTTCAGGCGGGGGTAAGCGATCGAGTTGCGGATCTGCTCAAAGGCACGGCCTGCGGCAAACATGGCAAAGCTGGAAACAAAGGGAACATAACCCATGGTGGCCAGACCTGCGGCCACGCCCATCATGTTGCCCTCGGCAATGCCGCAGTCGAAGTGACGGTCCGGGTACGCCTTACGGAACATGCCGGTCTTGGTGGCGGCAGCCAGGTCAGCGTCCAGCACCACCAGGTCGTCGTGGCCCTCGGCGGCCAGCTCTTTCAGGGTGTTGCCGTAGCTGTCACGGGTAGCGATCTTCTTCACTTCTGCCATCTTACTTGTCCTCCTCTTCCAGCGCGGCGTAAGCTGCATTCAGCTCCTGCATGGCCTGTGCGTATTCCTCATCGTTGGGGCCCTTGCCGTGCCAGTCAACGGAGTTCTCCATAAAGGAAACGCCCTTGCCCTTGAGGGTATCCAGAATGATGCAGGTGGGCTTTTCGTTCTCAGCGCGGAAAGCGGCGATGGCGCTCTCAATGGCATCAAAATCGTGGCCGTTGATGGTCAGCACGTTGAAGTTGAAGGCCTTCAGCTTCTCCTCCAGCGGGGCGCTGTTCATCACGGTCTCGGTGGTGCCGTCGATCTGCAGATGGTTGCGGTCCAGCATGACGCAGAGGTTGGACAGGCCGTAGTGAGAAGCAAACATAAAGGCCTCCCAGCACTCGCCCTCTTCCACCTCGCCGTCACCCAGGATGGTGTAAACATTGATGGGCTTACCGGCGTGCTTGGCACCCAGTGCCATGCCGCAGGCGGCGCTCACGCCCTGACCCAGACTGCCGGTGGACATATCCACGCCCGGCACACTGTTCATGTTGGGGTGGCCCTGCAGGTAGCTGCCGATCTTGCGCAGGGTCTTGAGGTCCTCCACCGGGAAGAACCCACGCTCAGCCAGCGCGGCGTACAGCGCCGGGGCCGCATGGCCCTTGGAGAGCACCAGACGGTCGCGGTCAGGGTTCTTGGGATCCTTCGGATCCACCTTCATCTCTACGAAATAGAGGTACGCCAGCACCTCGGCGATATCCAGGCTGCCGCCCGGATGGCCGCACTTGGCGCTGTGAGTGCCCTCGATCACGCCCATGCGGATGTGGCAGGCGTGTTTTGCCAGGGTAAGTTTTTCTGCATTTGTCATCTTTGGTCCTCCCGTATGAACCTCAGCGTTTGCATCGGATATGGTACGCACCCGGGCCGTACGCCCCGATGCGCTATTTTTCAAGTCTATATTATCTATTCTATGCAAAAACGTCAAGGTTCTTTCGTCAAAATGTACATCCCTTGGCAAAATCGCTTGTAAATGTTCCCGTTTTTGTTGAAAATGCAGGTTCATTTTGCCCCCGCAAAACATTTTTGCAGCTTTTGGCTGCTTTGCAATATCATCTTTTGCCGCTGTATGATATAATAAGATGAATTTGTTTGCTTTTTTTATCATTTTGGGAGGTTCCTATGTCTTTTTCCGCACCCACATCCCGGGCACAGCGCAGCCGCAGGATTTTGCCCTGGCTGCTGTACCTGTATGCCCTTGTGCTGTTCGCCATGCACTTTGTCCGCATTTTTGACAACTCCTTCTGGGGAGATGAAGGGTTCAGCATCGGCCTTGCCCAAATGAATGTTTTTGAAATGCTCCAAGTCACAGCGGCAGATAACCATCCGCCGCTGTACTATCTTTTCACGCAACTCCTATATCATCTTCTGGGCAATCACGGATATGTCTATCATCTGTCGGCTCTGATTCCTTATGGACTCATTCTGATTCTTGCCTGTACAGTGATTTTCAGACAGTTCGGATTGATTCCCGCAGTTGTTGTTTCCACTTTTGCCTCTTTGACTGATACCGCTATCATGTTCAATGTCGAGGCCCGAATGTATTCACTCGGCGCTTTCTTTGTGTTAGCGGCCTATCTGGCACTCCATAACATTCTTCATTCCGGTAAAACCTCCGATTGGGTCATTTTCAGCGTCGCCTCTCTTTGTGCCGCTTATACGCACTACTATGCCCTGATTTCCGTTGCATTTTTCTATCTGGCTCTGCTTTCTCTGCTTCCGCAGGATAAGAGCAACTTCAAAAAAATCCTTATTACTTATTGTGCCGCAGTGGTCGTCTATCTTCCATGGCTTCTGGTATTGCTTCCCACTTTCAAACGTGCTGCGGCAGACTGGTGGTCCACCTTCATTCCTTCTCCGATCAATTGTATCGGATTCTTCTTCAACCCTTCTTGGACAGTCCTCATTTTCGGTCTTGCATTCCTTCTTTATTTCACAGCACAGGCCAAATCGTCCTCTAAATGGCTCTTCGCCCCTGATACGATCTGGCTTTTGACCGGCTTGCTTTCTGCCGCCGGCACCTCCGCAGTCGGGCTGATCGTTTCACATGCCTTTCGCCCGCTTTTTCTCGTTCGATACCTTTATCCGCTCACCGCAGTCGTTTACCTGGTTTTTGGCTTTCTTCTGTCTAAAGTCCGTTGGAGAACCATTCTGTCCAGTATTCTGATTTTGGGCACGCTGGTGTGCAGTCTACCGGATTTCTACCAAACCTATCAGCGGGAAAAGCGCATCGACCTTGCGACCACCCAGTGTCTGGAAGTTATTACCCCCTCTCAGGATGCAGTTCTTTATACAACGAACTACTTCCTAGACTGGACACTCTTTGATTATTACTTTCCGGGACGTGTCCATGCTCAAATCGAATCCTCCAATACTTCTCAGTGTTTCACTTTTTCCGATCCTGAGATCTGGCTCTTTATGGAACATGCGCTTTCTGATGCCGAATTGAATACAGCCTCCGACAATGGTTATTCTCACACCAATGTCTGTAACAGTACATTTGCAGAAGGCCCCGGTGAAGATTCCTTTTATTACATCTACAAATTTCAAAAATCTGCAAACACCACCCCGTAACCATCCTCATCCGCTGAGCTTGACAAGGCGGCTTTGCATCTGCTATACTTTTTGCACAATTCCCGGCTGAAGCCGGGGCTTTGCGGGCCGAAGCCCGTGTTTCTCCCCGCAAACATTATTTTGAAACAGACACCATGAAGGGGTCTGCCGCTGGCGCGCGTGCTGGCGGCAGGCCCTTTTTGTCTGTGCATTTTCAGGAGGAATCATTGATGAATACCAAGACCCGTTCCACGACCCGTGATCTGGTGCTGGCCGCACTGTTTCTGGCACTGGCCTTTGTGCTGCCCATGATCACCGGCCATGTGCCTCAGATCGGCAACATGCTCTGCCCCATGCACTTCCCGGTGCTGCTGGCTGGCTTTGTGCTGGGCGGCCCCTGGGGCCTGGCACTGGGCTTTGCCGCCCCGCTGCTCCGCTCGGTGCTGTTCGGGATGCCCCCGATGTACCCCATTGCCATCGCCATGGCCTTTGAGCTGGCCACATACGGCGCTGTGGCCGGTTTCATGTACCGCAAGGTGCAGCACACCCTGCCCATGATCTACGCCACCCTTGTTACCTCGATGGTGGCAGGCCGCCTTGTCTGGGGTGCGGTGCGCTTTGTGCTGGCCGGTCTGTCCGGCTCCAGCTTCCCGTTCAGCGCGTTCCTGTCCGGTGCTGTGCTCACTGCTGTGCCCGGCATCGTGGCGCAGCTCATCCTCATTCCGCTGATCGTGGCTGCACTGCAGAAAGCAAAGCTGACAGATTAATCCCCCTGCGCTGACCGAACCCACACAGCAAAAAAGCCCGGAACCGTACCTGCTATGGCGGCAGGTGGTTCCGGGCTTTTCAGTTCATATTACAGTGTGGCAGCAGCTGTAACAAAAAGAAGGAGAATCTTCAACCGGCAAATTGGAGAAGATCAGCCGGCAAAGCTTGCATTGACAGCGCGGCGGTTGCTCTGGTTGACAAAGTTCTTCTTTGCGCTCTCGAGCAGGCTTGCAAAAGCCAGGCCAATGCCGCAGTTATCGGACACGCCCTCGGTGACAGTCAGGTAAGCGTCCATCATAGTGTTGTCCAGAATAGCAGTGTTCTTGTTCATCATAATAAATATCCTCCGTATATCGGTAAATGTCATTGTGTTTTTTGGCAGGGCCTCTATCTCCCTGCATCCTCAGAGCGGAACCTTTCAGAACCCTTCGTTCTTTTGTTCCCCTCTCTGAGGATGGCCATATTATGCCACTCAATTATGAAATCGTTTTATAAATTCTATGAACAAACTATGAATTTAGTGATACATTTTTAACGTTCTTTCGTTCTTTGCGCAACTAGCACAAAACGTTTTTTATGAAAAATAAAGTTCTTGTATACATGGACGATTGAAACCTTGTTTGGAAAGTTTTTTCAGATTTTCTCTCCGTTTTGCCCAGAATTTCTTCTACAAAAAGAGTTCTTATCGTGTAAAATCCGTCAGAATCCGTCAACTTCCAACAGGACGAGGGCTTTCCTGTGCAAAATGCCCAGAAAAAAGTTCCAAACAAAAAGGCCGCCGTGCCAGCAGCACAGCAGCCTTTGAAAAGCCATTTCAGTTTTGCATCACTTGCACAGGAACACCGGCAGGGGCTTGCCCTCCCTGCGCCACTGGTGATATTCCGCAGTGGCGGCAAATTCCACGTCACCGGCGGAGTTCAGGGCAGTTTCCACGGAATCCTGCACCACGCCGATGATAAAGCCGACACCGACCACCTGCATGGCGATATCATTGGAGATGCCAAACAGGGAGCAGGCCATGGGGATCAGCAGCAGGGAGCCGCCAGCCACGCCGGAAGCGCCGCAGGCACCCAGAGCACTCATCACCGAAAGAAGGATGGCGGCGGGCAGGGACACCTGAATGCCCAGCGTATTGGCCGCAGCCAGCGTCATAATGGTAATGGTGATGGCGGCACCATCCATATTGATGGTAGCGCCCAGGGGGATGGAGACGGAATACATATCCTTATCCAGCCCCAGCTTTTCGCACAGATCCATATTGACCGGGATGTTGGCGGCAGAGCTGCGGGTGAAGAAGGCGGTCAGGCCGGATTCACGCAGGCAGCGGAACACCAGCGGATACGGGTTGCAGTGCAGATACACAAAGATGATAAAGGGCGAGACGACCAGTGCCATAAAGAGCATGGTGCCCACCAGCAGGAGCAGCAGCCTGCCGTACTGGGTAAAGATGGACAGGCCGTTGCTGGACACGTTGGTGTACACAAGGCCCATGATGCCGAAGGGTGCCAGATTGATGATCCAGCGGACGATCTGGGAAACTGCATCCGCGGTGTTTGCCAGGAACAGCTTGGTGCTGTCTGCTCCGTACTTCTTCATGGCCAGACCGAACAGGCAGGCCCAGAACAGGATGCCGATGTAATTGCCGTTCAGCAGGGCACTGACGGGGTTTGCCACAAAGTTGGTGAGCAGGGTGTTCATCACCTCGCCCAGACCCTGGGGCACCACCTCGGATTCTGCCGCCTCGGCCAGAACGACGGTCTGAGGGAACAGGAAGCTGGTCACCACCGCAATGGCGGCGGCCAGGAAGGTGGTGAGCATGTACAGCCAGATGACCGTGCCAAAGCGCCGGTCCAGCCTGGACGTGCCCTGCGCCAGCGCACTGGCCACGATAACGAACACCAGCACCGGGGCAATGCCCTTCAGGGCACCCACGAACAGGCTGCCGAATTCTTCCACCCAACCCGCACCGGGCACCGCCAGTGCCAGCACCGCACCGACCACAAGGCCGATGACGATGCGCAGGATCAGGCTGGTGGCGTTGTACCTTGCCGCAGCCGCTTTCAATGTTTTCATAACTTTTCTACTCCCCTATCCAGATTGTGCGCTTACGGCGTACAGTTTTCCCATTCCTCTACACGGAACAAGTACGATTATACGCCTCGCAGGCCAAAAAGTCAAAGATTTTCCCCGCTTTTTTGGTTTTTCACTTCAAGACATACGGACACGAACTTTTTTCACTGTCCGCATATAAAATACAATTTCACAAAAACAGACCGCACCCCGTGGGTTTCGGGATGCGGTCTGTTCCGGTTTTAGTCGAGATAGGACACCTTGCCGGGCACAAAGCCCTGAATGCCCATGCCGGGCGCATCGGAGACGGTGATGTTCTTTTCGTCAAACACGGCACCGCCGAGGATGTGGTCCTCGCTGCAGAGCACCGGGCCGTCGAGGTCGATCTTGGTGATGATCTTCTTGGCGCAGGCCAGCTCCACAGCGGCGTTGACCGAGATCTTTGCTTCCAGCATACAGCCGATCATGCACTCCACGCCGTACACCTCAGCGGCGGCGGCAATGCGCAGGGCATTGGTGATGCCGCCGCACTTCATCAGCTTGATGTTCACCAGGTCGGCCGCGCCGGTCTGCATGATCCGCAGGGCATCTGCCGGGCTGAACACGCTCTCGTCGGCCAGCACGGGCACATCGGCATGGCGGGTGACATACTGCATCCCCTCAAGGTCTGCGGCGGGCACGGGCTGCTCCACGAACTCAATGTCCAGCCCCTTCTCCTGCATCTGGTTCAGGATGCGGACCGCCTGCTTGGCGTTCCAGGCCTGATTGGCATCGATGCGGAGCTTGGTGTCCCGGCCAACGGCCTGCCGCACCGCGGCAAGGCGGGCCACATCCAGCTCAGGGTCGATGCCAACCTTGACCTTCAGGCAGTCGTAGCCGCGCTGGACGGCGGTGCGGGCATCCCGGGCCATCTCCTCCGGCGGGTTGACGCTGATGGTGATATCGGTCACGATGTTCCTGCGGGCACCGCCCAGCATCCGGTAAACAGGGGTGCTGTACTTCTGGCCCAGCAGATCCCACAGGGCCATGTCCACAGCGGCCTTGGCGCTGGTGTTGTGGACAAGCGCCTTCTGCACGGCGGCGGTCAGATCCTCAAATTCATCGAGGTCGCGGCCCAGCAGGGCAGGGGCGATATGATCCCGAATGGCACCGAGGATGGCCCCGGTGGTGTCGCCGGTGATAACACCGGTCGGGGGTGCTTCGCCGTAGCCCACCGCACCGGTATCGGTGTGGAGCTCCACGATAACATCCTCAACGCTGTTCACAGTGCGCAGTGCCGTTTTGAACGGCACCCGCAGCGGGGTAGAAATGCGGCCCAGCCGCACCTGCGTGATCTTCATAGTCCCGTCCTCCTTCTTATTCCAGCGGCAGGTTTGCCAGCTTGACAATGGCGTTTGCGATGATCTGGGCGTTCTGCACCAGACGTTCCAGATCGATGCATTCATCGGGCTGATGCTCTGTGACCGGGTCGCCTGCGAACAGGGGGCCAAAGGCCACCACATTGGGCAGCATCTTGGCGTAGGTGCCGCCGCCGATGCACTTGGGCGGGGCATTGTCGCCGGTGGCATCCCGGTAAACCTCCAGCAGGGCGCTGACCAGCGGGGTCTCGGCAGGGTAGTAGAGCTTTTCCTTGTGCACCTGCCCATCCAGCGCCCAGCCTGCGGCCTCAAAGGCGGCCTGCACAGCGGGCTGGCAGTCCGCCCGTTCCATGGTCACAGGATAGCGGTAGTTCAGCTTGACCCACAGATGCTGCGCGTCGCCCTCGATCAGCCCCCAGTTGCAGCTCATGGGGCCGGAGAGCGCATCCTCCAGCCGGTGGCCCAGCAGGCGCTCGCCGTAGGGGTCGGTGCCCAGCTTTTCAGCCAGAAAGTGCACGGCCTGTTTTGCATCCCCTTCCAGCGGCAGCCGGTCAAGGTAGCACACCAGCCGCCCGATGGCGTTTTCGCCCTGCTCCGGGTGGCTGCCGTGGGCCGAAACGCCCACCGCTTCCACCTGATAGCCGCCGGGGATGGCTGTCACGGTGATGTGCTCCGCATCCGGCAGGGAGGCTCCCGCCGGGGCAGTCAGCGCAGCGCAGGCGTAGTCCGGCACCACATTGCCGGCCACGCCGCCCTGCACCCTGTTCAGCTGCCAGGCCCCGGTCTGGTGCAGCTGCACGGCATAGCTCTCGTTCAGGATGCCCTTTTCGCCGTTGATGAGCGGATACTCGCCGTCCGGGGTGAAGCCCAGCACCGGGATCTCCCCGCCGTGGGCCTTGTAGTACAGCACGTCCCGGTCGTTGGTCTCCTCGTTCAGGCCGAACAGCAGCCGGACACGGCGGTTGAGCGGGATGCCCAGATCCCGGATGGCCTTCAGCGCGAACAGGCTGGCCACCACCGGGCCTTTGTCGTCAATGGACCCCCGGCCATACAGCCTGCCGCCCTCGATCTCGGCGGCGTAGGGCGGGTGATGCCAGCCCTCGCCCTCGGGCACCACGTCCAGATGCCCCAGCACCGCCACCATCTCGTCCCCGGTACCGATCTCGCACCAGCCGATGTACCGATCCATGTCGGTGGTCTCAAAGCCCAGCTCATGGCAGAGGGCCAGCGTCTCGGCAAAGCAGGCATCCACCTCCTCGCCAAAGGGCTTGCCCGGCAGCGGGTCGGCCTCCACACTGCGCCTGCGCACCAGCCGCTGGAGCGCCGCCACCATCTGGGGCCGCAGCGCCGCCACGGCCTCGTTCAGTTTTTTGTCCATACGTTCCACCCCTTTTGTGATTCATTTCACAGCTTGTATTATAGAACGATTGCCCCCGCTCCACAAGCCCCCAGTTCCACGAAAAAACGCCCCCGCATACTTCATCAGAAGTATCCGGGAGCGCTCGGTTTCAATTGAAAATTGTCAAATCCTATGATATACTGTTTTTAATGCTGGTAACAGCAGGAAAAAAGGTGCTGTCTGCAATGCAGGTGGTCATGCTTCTCGCTCCTGGTGTGCTTACAACGCCGCGCAAGCGGCAATGTTGCTCCGGGAAACGGAACTTTTTTGATTTTGTACCCTTTCCCGGAGCCTTTCAGGCGAAGGGAGGGATGTCGAATGTCTCTGACAGAAGTTTGTGCTCTGTTGACGGTAGTGATCAGTTTGCTGGCTCTGCTTGTCACCGTTGCGAAAGCCGCATTTGATGCTGGCTGGAAGATTTCTCACGAGAAGAGCGATAAAAACAAAGAAGATTGACCGCCTCTGTTTCCCCAAACCGAACGGTCAATCTTTTTTGATCCACTAGAAACGGGAAGCTGACCAAACATTGCTCGTCAGCACCTTTTCTATTTGTAGTATAGTCAATTTTAAACGATTTGTCAAGGGATATCCACCACCGTCAGACTGCCGTCTGTTTTTTCGTTTTTTTTTTTTTTTTTTCAAATTTTTTTGAAAAAGGGTGAAAGGATTTCGCGCGGCGTGTATTTAAGGAAGTAAGAGCATCCATTTTTGCCGGAGCTCCACTTCCGGCCCAAAGAAAGTGAGGGACCCCCTATGAAGAAACGACTTATCAGCCTTCTGGTGGCGCTGTGCATGGCGGTAACGCTCCTGCCTGTATCGGCACTTACAGCGTGGGCGGAGGAAAGCGGCTCCAACTTGAAACCTTTACAAATTCAGTCTGGTTATCCGGTTCTCAATGGTATAACTCCTACAATCAATTCTGATGAGCACGAAATTTATACCGGTAAGGACTGGAGCTATGATGGCACAGCTAAAGTTTTGACCATCGCCCCCGAAAGCCCTACTACTTATGATTTGACAGATCTCGGAAGCATCCGTCAGGATCCAATCAGTATTTTATGTTCTGCCATCATAGGGGAACACGCAACGATTGAAAATGGTAATTTTTGGGACACCGAAAATCCTGGTTCCAGTATTACCAATTATGGCACTATAACGAGTGGAACTTACTCAATGCCCGTTATAAATCATGGTACTATTACCGGCGGCACTTTTTTTGATCCCATTACCAATGACCCCACTGGCACGATTGAAAATGGCACGTTTAAATCTACCGTTACCAACAACGGCGCCATAAAGGGCGGCATTTTTCAAAAAAAACCAGAGGGTGTCAATGTCGCTAGCGGCTATACCTTGAAAGTGAATTCCCAGATGAATGGCAGCTATGACATTCTCTTCGCAACAATCAATACTCTCGGCTCAAGCGGTTATGTCATTCCCAATTCCTACTATAATACCAGCGTCACCATCAAATATTCTTTTACCTATGGCAGTTCAAAAAGAGCATTTCCTATTGATGTTACATTCGGAGACACAAACGACACACCTTGTTTGTTAAAAGATTGGGCACAGAATGTAGACGATTCTATTGACCCTGCACCCGATGGTGGTTTTCTTGTCACTTTCACCGCACCACCCGCCAATGCAGACACCGCGGACACCGTTACCCTGAGCATGCTGACCCGGCTGGTGATCGATAAAGCCGGCTACCCCGTTGGCACCGAAGGCGGCACCCAGGATTACAGCGGCAACGGCTGGAATTTTGATGCGAGCAATAACACGCTGACGCTGGAAAGCGGAGATTATGATTTTTCCGGTGAGAAAAACGCACTGCGCCCCCTGAACCCGGATGTCCAGTTGGTGGTTGAATCCGGTGCCAAGCTGACCGGCGGCGCATTTGCGAAAGAGCCCAAAGGTGCAGGCACATTCAAAACAGTCACCCTGAACGGAACCGGTTCTATCACAGCAGTCAATGGTCTTGCGTCCGGCGACTGGGGCAACAAACTTTATGCAGTCAAGACCGGGAATAATACCATTACCGCCAGTGAACCTATCCGGGATATCAATCTCAAGGCAATATATGATGATGTTGTTTATCCTACTCAAGGTGACCTTTCCACCATTCTTCTCAATGTTGGATGGCTTGAATATCATAGATATATCGAAGAGAACACAAATATCGTCCTCAACCAAGGGACTTATTCCACCCTTAAAATGGCTGATGATGGCACACCAATCACAACTGGCCTTGCACGCATATCTGATGGAAACCATCATACCTACTTTGGCAACGGTTGGCATTCCCAGGCGTTAAGCGGCGACCCCGACACCGTATATCTGGAAAGCGGCAACTATAATTTCCTCTACACTGACCCTGTTAACAAGAAGGGCGAAAATTTGCGTTCCGTAAATTGCGGCATCCTCAATGAGGGCAGTATCATTGAAGATGGTGTTTTCCATAATGCCGTAGCAAATGGTTGGCCTAATGGCGATCCCACTAAAACGCATAAAATCGAGGGCGGCACATTTGCGGCCGGTCTGCTTTACAACGACGGCGTGATAACCGGCGGTGCATTCAACGGAAAAGACAGCATTCTCACCCAGGGAACCGTGCTGAGTGGAAATTATCGCTCTGTTACCGTAAAAGATGGAGCCATCGTGAAGGTAAACGATACGTTCCCTCTTGTTTACGATAAGAACACCTATGATTTGGTTCAGGGCTCCGCATGGGATCTGTATTCTTATGCAGGCACCGTCCTCACCGTAGAATCCAATGTAGATATTACGAATATCAACGGTCAGGAAATCGGCGATGCATTCAGCAGCTACTACCTGAACGGTAAAACCAACAAAAAAGTGGTATGCTTTGAGATGCCCGACAGCGATGTGGAGTTGAACTCGACCAAAATCGTTGTTCCCGACCCGAAGCCCGAACCCAAACCCGAGCCCGAACCCGAAGCCCCCACCTACACCCTGACGGTGAAGGGCGGCACGTTCACCTACAACGGCGGCGAAGCCATGACCAGCGCCAGCGTGCCGGTGGATGCGAGGTCAAGGTGACGCTGAACCAGAGCGCCGTACCCGAGGGCATGGTGTTCGACCTGTGGGCCATGGATGAAGCCAGCCTGCTGGGCAACCCGGCGGTCGCCTACAACGAGGAGAGCTTTACCATCCCGGCAGGCAGCGTGGCCAAGGGCAGCACCGTGACCGTGGAAGCCCAGTACCGGGATGCCACCATCGAGAGCGAGCCCAGCATTCTGGGCACTGCCGCCATCATCGGCGTGGCCGGTGCAGGCACAGCAGTCATCGTGTGGCAGGGCTACCGCATCGGCATGGAGCTGTACGAGAAGTATTTCCAGCCCACGCCGGAAGAGGATGCGGTGGTCGAACCCACGCTTGAAAGTCAGATGACAGATCCGATTTCCTGAAAGCGGGCTCACCCTCTCAGTCTCGCTTTGCTCGACAGCTCTCCCAAAGGGAGAGCTCTTGACAAACCGATATAAAAACAGCGCCGCTCCATCGTTTCCGGTGGGGCGGCGCATTTTTGCGGTTCAATCCCGGCGCAAAGGCAGGGTAAGGGACATTTTCTGGTAGGCAATGCGGGGCGTGCCATCCTCCACATGGATGATGCCGCACCTGGTAAAGCCGTTTTCTTCCAGCAGGTGCTGCATGATCTTGTTGTCGGCGTGGGTGTCGGCCCGCAGGCTCTCGCAGTGCTCCAGACACCAGGTGATCACAGCAGCGGCAACGCCGGGGTGCCTGCCCGCCGAAGCCAGCCGGTGGATGGTGCCGTAGGGCAGGGTATCGTTCAGCCACTTGCCATCCTCGATCCGGGCATAGGTGGGGTCCGGGCCAAGGATGAAAGCAAACACGCCCTCCAGCTCGCCGTTGACAAGGTAGAGGAAGAGCCGGTTGGAATCAATGTCCTCTTCCAGCAGCTCCTGCGGCGGAAAATGATCTCCCCACTGGGTGGGGTTGCCGGAATCCGCCATCGCCTGCCGGGCGCGGGCATAAATTTTCAGGATCGCATCCAGATCTGCACGTCTTGCTCCACGAAACATCTTCATCCAACCTCTCTTCCGGCAGGCCGCTGCCCGCCCTGATCATTCTGCTTTAATATAACACAAAACGGCCCTCTCCGTCAAAGCCTGCTGCAAAGGCGGAGAGGGTCGTTCACGGATGCGCTTATGTGCGCTGGCTGCGTGCCCGGCGGTACTCCCGGGGGCTCTGGCCATACCGCTCATGGAACAGGCGGTAGAAGTAGCTGGTGTTCTCGTAGCCCACCTGGGTGATGATCTGCTGGATGTTCAGGTCGCTGCGGCGCAGCAGGCGGGCGGCGGTCTCCATCCGGTGCTTCTGCAGCAGCTCCTTATAGGTCTTTCCGGTCTGGGCCCGGACGCACTCGCTGACATACGCCAGCGAAACGCCGTAGCTGCGGGCCACATTGGAAAGGCTTGCTTCGCGGTAATTCTGGGTGATCTCCTGTAATGCCGCCTGGACCAGCGCTTCGCGGCTGACCGCCTCGCCGCGCGTTTCCAGCGGGAAATTCTTGGTCTGTACCATAGCGTAAAACCCTCCGTTGCGGCAGCGGCGGGCGGGGACAGGGGGATGCCGGACACCCGCCGCAGCCAGTTCATCAGGCTTTCTGGGGAAGCCTTTCTGCCTATAATACGGGCGGGGCACAGAAATAATTGCAAATAGCTCAAATTTTTACAGAAACAAGAGATCAGAACATATTTTCGTTATGATAACGCCCACTGCGGACGAACTCCACCCACTCGGCCAGATTCACGGCGTGGTCGCCGATGCGCTCCAGGTACTTGATGACCATGAGCAGATCCAGGGCGGCATCCACCTTGCCGGGGTCGGCGGCGATCTCCTGCGCCAGCGTATGCTTGATGGCGTTGAAATCGTAGTCCACCTCATCGTCGGCGGCAATGACCCTGAGGGCGGCCTGCTCGTCCTCAGAGGTCAGGGCATTCAGGGCATCCAGGATCATCTTGTGCGCCTTCTGGCCCATCCTGATGGCCTGGCTCACAGCAGGGTCGCCCTCCTTGCGGACAGTGACCAGATGAGGGATGATCTCCGCGATATCGGAGGCATGGTCGCCGATGCGCTCCACATCCGTGACCACCTTCATGGCGGTGGAGATGCGGCGCAGGTCACCTGCCACCGGCTGCTGGCGGAGCAGCAGGGTCATGCAGCGGTGCTCAATGTCCCGCTCCATGTTGTTGATGCGGCCATCGCCCTGCGCCACGGCGGCGGCAGCCTCGGCATCGGCAGTGCAGAGGGCTTCCATTGCAGCTTCCACGGCATCGGCAGCGCTCTGACCCATCTCGGTCAGGGCCGTTTTCAGGGCGGCAAGGTCGTTTTCGTATTGTGTGCGGTTGCTCATTGCGTTTTTCTCCTTAGCCGAACCGGCCCGAAATGTAATCCTCGGTGCGCTTATCCTGCGGGGTGCTGAAGATCTGCGCTGTCGGACCGGCTTCCACCAGCTCGCCCAGCAGGAAGAAGGCGGTGCGGTCGCTGATACGGGCTGCCTGCTGCATGTTATGGGTCACGATGACCACGGTGTAGTTCTTTTTCAGCTCGCTCATCAGCTCCTCCACCTTCATGGTGGAGCCGGGGTCCAGGGCGCTGGTGGGCTCATCCATCAGCAGGACTTCGGGCTTGACAGCCAGGGCGCGGGCAATGCACAGGCGCTGCTGCTGGCCGCCGGAAAGGCCCAGGGCACTCTTTTTCAGGCGGTCCTTGACCTCGTTCCAGAGGGCGGCACCCTGCAGGGAATTTTCCACCAGCTCGTCCAGCTCCGCCTTGTTGTGCACACCGTGCAGCCTGGGGCCGTAGGTGATATTATCGTAGATGCTCATGGGGAAGGGGTTGGCCTTCTGGAACACCATGCCCACCCGGCGGCGCAGCTCGGTGGGCTGCATCTCGCGGGCAAAGATATCCTGCCCTTTCAGGCGGACATCGCCCTCGATGCGGACCCCGGGCACAAGGTCGTTCATCCGGTTCAGGGTCTTCAGGAAGGTGGACTTGCCGCAGCCGGAGGGGCCGATGAGGGCCGTGATCTCCCGCTCGCCCATGTCCAGCGAAATATCTTTCAGCGCCTTGAAATCCCCGTACCAGAGGTTCAGGTTTCTGGCTGTGATAATGGGTGATACGTTTTCCATAGTTTTCCTCTTGTATTGACTCCCTCAGTCGCGGCTATGCCGCGCCAGCTCCCTCTGAGAGGGAGCCTTTTGCGTTGCGGGCAGGATAAGCCTCCCTCCGTGAGGGAGGTGGCATCGCGCAGCGATGACGGAGGGAGTTATTTACTGCTTCTGTTTCAGTTTGGTTTTGGCCAGCCGGGCTGCCAGATTGATGGCAAGCACCAGCACCAGCAGCACTGCACCGATGGCCCAGGCGGAGTCGAAATCGCCGTCCTCAAAGGCACGGAGGTAGAGCAGCACCGACAGGGTGGCACCGTTGGAGGTGTAGGCCTTGAGCACGCCGTTGGCAATGACCTCGGCAGCACCGGCGGTAAAGAGCAGCGCGGCGCTTTCGCCCACGATGCGGCCCACAGCCAGGATGCAGCCGGTCACGATGCCGTCGATGCTGCAGGGCAGCACGATGGTGCGGATGATGTGCCACTTGCCCGCACCCAGACCCAGCGCACCCTCACGGTAGCCCTGGGGCACCGTTTTCAGGGATTCCTGGGTGGTGCGGATGATGGTGGGCAGGTTCATGATCACCAGCGTCAGGCTGCCGGAGAGCAAGCAGGTCTGGAAGCCCAGCGTCTGGGCAAACACCAGCATCCCCACCAGACCGTAAATGATACTGGGGATACCCGCCAGCGTCTCGTTGGTGAACTCGATCACCGAGATGACCTTGCGGTTCCGGGCGTACTCGGTCAGGTAAACGGCCGCGCCCACACCCAGCGGCAGTACGATCAGAAGCGTCAGCAGGATGACATACAGCGTGTTGAGGATCGCAGGCAGGATGCCGTCCGTGCCCTTGAGCACACTGGCGGTGGTGGTCAGGAATTTCCAGCTGATGTGCGGGATGCCGCGCACCAGCACCATGCCCAGAATGCCTGCCACCAGTACGATGACCAGCACAGCCGAGGCCCAGACCAGAGCGTTCATCACGCGGTTCCAGGTGCGGCGGGAGGCAGAAGCACTGTTATTCATCGCGCTTTCCTCCCTTCAGCACCACATTGAGCAGGATATTGATGCCCATGATAAAGACGAACAGCACCAGCGCAATGCTGAACAGCGCCTGTTTCTGCAGGCCGCTGGCGTAGCTCATCTCCTTGGCAATGGCGGTGGTCAGGAAGGTGACGCTGCGGAACAGGCTGTCCGGCATGTTGGGGCTGTTGCCAGCCACCATCATCACGGCCATGGCCTCGCCGATGGCGCGGCCGATACCCAGCACGATACCGGCGGCAATGCCGCTCCTGGCAGCGGGGACGCTGACCTTGAACCAGGTCTCGACATCCGTTGCGCCCAGAGCCAGGCTGCCCTGCTCATACTCCGGCGGCACAGCGTTGAGCGCTGTGACCGACACCGACACGATGCCGGGCAGGATCATCACCGCCAGCACCACGATGGCGCTCAGCAGGCAGGCACCGGAGGCCTTGCCAAAGGTCTTGGCCACGGCGGGCACCAGCACCTGCATGCCCAGCAGGCCGAACACAACGCTGGGGATGCCGCTCAGCAGCTCAATGGCGGTCACGACCACGGTGCGCACCTTCGGGCCTGCGGCCTTGGAGAGGAACACCGCCGTCAGCAGACCGATGGGCACACCGATCACGGTGGCACCCAGCGTGCCGTAAACGCTGGACAGGATGAAGGGCAGGATGCCGTAGGCCGGGTCGGCGGCGGTGGAAGCCCACCGGGTGCCGAACAGGAACCGGAACAGCCCGATCTTCTGGATGGCAGGCACACCGGAGAGGACCATGTACACCGAGATCAGGAGCACACAGCCCACCGCCAGAATGCCGCAGAGGAAGAAGATGAAGTTCATCACCGCTTCCAGCCACTCAGCAGGAGTTCTGGGGAGAGAAATCTTTTTGTTGTTCATAGCATCATTGCTTTCCGCAATTACTCATTCACAGGAACAGCACCGGCAGTGCGGATCAGGTCAGCAGCATCGGCACTGGTGGCAAAGTCGAAGAAGGCCTGTGCCTGCTCAGACAGAGCGACAGACTTGTTGGTGACGAACACGAAGGGACGCTGCACCTCGTAGCTGCCGTCCTTGACGGTCTCCTCGCTGCACTCCACACCGCCAACGGTGACCATCTTCACGGTGTCGCCCACAGCGGACAGGGAAGCGTAGCCGATGGCCAGAGGGTTGGCCTCCACAGCGCTGATGACAGCACCGGTAGCGGTCAGCTCCTGCGCGTACTTGCAGCTGTCCTTGACATCCACGATGCTCTCAAAGCCATCACGGGTGCCGGAACCAGCCTCACGGCCGATCAGAACGATCTCGCCGTCGTCGCCACCCACCTCAGACCAGTTGGTGATCTCGCCGGTGAACATCTGCTTGAGCTGGTCAACGGTCAGATCCTCCACCTTGCTTGCATTGTTGACGATGATGGCGATGCCGTCCAGAGCGATGGTGGTGCCCTCCACGTCAGCCTTCTCGTCGTCCTTCAGGGCACGAGAGGACAGGCCGATGTCCAGGGTCTTATCGGCAGCACCGGTGATGCCTGCGCCGGAACCGGTGGGGTCGTAGCTGACGGTGACACCCGGCTCAACCTCAGCAAAGCCTTCGGTCAGGGCGGCGATAACGTTCTTCATGGAGGTGGAACCACCGGTAGCAACGTTGCCGGACAGAGCAGCAGCGGTGGAAGAAGCTGCAGCAGAGGAAGCAGAACCGCCGCAGGCGGTCAGGGCAGCAGCGGCAGCAGCAGCACCGCAGACAGTGAGAAACGAACGACGCGTGATCTTTTTCATAATATTTGTCCTCCAAACATCCGGGTTTTCCGCTCCCGGCTCTTGTTTTCGTGTTTTCCTTGGGTACGGTACTATTGTATCCCAGTCGGTAAACCGCTTCGACCACAAGCGGGAAAAATCGAGGTAAATTGTTCGGACATGTTTTTGCCCCAATGTAAAATTTGGGCGCAAAAAAGCCCGGGGCGCGGGTGCACCTCGGGCTCTTTGGGGGATATTAGACTTTATCGACAGCGGAGACTGTCACTTTGCCGTCACTCGTCAGAGCAAACTCAGCATTCTTGCCCTGCAAGGTCACATACAGCTTGAAGGGTACGCCCTGCTTAAAAGAACCGTACCCACTGGCCTTTGCACGGAACTGCGGCACATAAGTCTTTGTCAGTTTAGAGGAGATTTCCTCTTTTCCATTGGTCAGTTCCAGCGCGGTCTTATCAATTTTTGCCGCAAAGACACCGGCAAAATTGTATTTGATCTCGCTGGCTGCACCATTGTACCGAATCCGCACATTGGGTTTGCAGAGGTAGCCGTTGGCGTTCTCATTGCCCACGACCTCATCACCAGTGATGGTCATGTTGCCGGTCATGGTCACTTCAAACTCACCCAGCCCGATGGTTGCGGACGGGATCTCGCTGCCGCCCCCATCGCAGCCGGTGAGGACACCAGCGGCAGAAGCGGCCAGCACAGCGGCGGCAGAAGCTTTCAGAAAATCACGGCGGGAAAAAACATTACGCATCAGAAATTCCTCCCATCTCAGATCTGGTTTGTTCCTATCACCATAGTACCATATTTACCCAGACTGTCAAGGGACAGAATTCAACCTCTCAGAACTGCACCTCCACGCCATCGGGGCGGTAGAAGGTGACGTTCCTGCGCCACTGGGGCTCGCCCATGGTGCGGCGGTAGCAGTCTGCCAGCTGCCGCACAGCCTCCTCGGGGCTGCGCACCTTTCCGCCGCAGCAGGGGAGCACCAGCACCCGGAACCAGGCATCAAAGAGATGCTCTGTCCAGCCGGTGTCCTTGGCCCCGCACCGGGCGTAAAAGCCCAGGCGGCGCACGGCCATGGCCTCGTCCTCGGCTTTTTCGGGGCACTCCGCTTCAATGAGGATGGCCTGCGCGCCCTTCTCGTGGTCAGGCAGGTCGGCCAGCAGAGCGGCTCCGATGCCGCCGGCCCGGTATTGGGGCAGAACGGCAAAGTAGTCCAGCTGGCTCACCTCACAGCCCACGGGCCGCACCATCAACAGATACGCCACCAGCGCGTCGTCCTCGTACACGCCCCAGGTGTGGGCGGTACCGGCGGCCTCGCTGTTCAGGATCATGCTCAGGGGCTTCAGCTCTCCGGCAGGAAAATCCCGGCGCATCTCGTTCAGGTAAACGTTCGTCAGCTCTTCGGCGGTCAGCAGCCGCCAGGTCAGGCTCTCGGGGTTCATACGATACGGGTTCCTTTCTGGTAGACAGCCTGAATATTCAGTTCCTTGTCCGCCAGGATCACATTGCCGTAGCGGCCTGCAGCCAGACTGCCGTAATCATTGTCGATGCCAATGCTCTTGGCGGGGTTTTCGCTGGCGGCGCGGACAGCGCTTTCCAGCGGGACATTCATCTCCAGCACGGCACGCTTCATGCAGTCGTACAGGCAGGTGGCACTGCCCGCAATGGTGCCGGGGTGCTCGGTCAGGGTAGCACGGGGGCCGCTGACCGTGACCGCCTGACCGCCCAGGCTGTACTGGCCGTCGGGCAGGCCGCAGGCCATCATGCTGTCGGCGATCAGGATGACATGGTCATCCCCGAAGGTGTTGAAGGTGAACCGCACCATGGCCGGGTGGATGTGAACGTTGTCGGTGATGAGCTCCACCTCCGCGCCCCGTTCCAGCGCCGCAATGATGGGGCCGGGCTCCCGGTGGGTGATGCCGGGCATGGCGTTGTACAGGTGGGTCATGTGGGTCGCGCCTGCGTCAAAGGCGGCGTTGGCGGTGTCGTAGCTGGTGCAGGTGTGGGCAATGGAGATCCGCACCTCGTCATGGCAGGCGGCAATGAACTCCAGCGCACCCGGCTCCTCCGGGGCGATATCCACCAGCTTGATCAGGCCGTTTGCCCGCTTCTGCAGGCGGCGGAACATTGCAACATCCGCCTTGTGGAGATACTCCGGGTTCTGGGCACCCACCTTGTTGGGGCTGATGAAGGGCCCCTCCATATTGATGCCCACAAGGTCTGCGCCTCTGCCGTTTTGATGGGCGGCGGCAGCATCCATCACACCGTTCAGGATCTCTTCCGAAAAGGTCATGGTGGCAGGGCAGATGGCCAGCACGCCCTTACCGGCCTCAAAATCGGCCAGAGTCTGGATGGCTTCTTCATTGCCGTCACAGAAATCCTTGCCCATGGCACCGTGGAAGTGGATGTCCACCAGGCCCGGCAGAGCGTAAGCACCCTTGGCATCCACGATCTCTTCGCTTTCCTCCGGCTGTGCAAAGGGCACGATACGCCCCTCCCGGATGGTCAGGCTCCCCTCCTCAAAGGTGTGGCGGGGGGTATAAATCAGAGCATTTTTGATGATCATATTCTTATTCTCACGCTTTCCTTCGTGCAACCTCTCAGTCGGGCTTGCGCCCGCCAGCTCCCCTTGTAGGGGAGCCTTTGGCAAAAAGATTCACTGAAATCGGCTGCCAAGGCCTCCCCTCATTAGGGGAGGTGGCATTGCGCAGCAATGACGGAGAGGTTTCATTACAGCAGGCTCAGTGCTTCCTCATCGGCCACAAGGATGCAGTCGGGGTGCATCTGCAGGATGGAGCCCGGGCACTCGGGGGTCACAGGGCCGGAGACGACCGCCTTGACTGCCTTGGCCTTTGCCAGACCGTTGGCCACCACCAGCACCTTGCGGGCCTGCATGATGGTCTTGATGCCCATGGTGTAGGCCTGCTTGGGCACCAGATCCTCGTTGCCGTCAAAGAAGCGCTTGTTGGCCTCGATGGTGGCAGGGGTCAGATCCACGCAGTGAGTCTCCAGCTCAAAGGCCTCGCCCGGCTCGTTGAAGCCGATGTGGCCGTTGGGGCCAAGGCCCAGCAGCTGCAGGTCGATGCCGCCCACGCTGTGGATGATCTCGTTGTACTTTTTGCAGGCATCCGCAGCATCGGGGTTGGTGCCGTCGGGCAGGTGGATGGCCTCGGGGCGGATGTTGACCTTGTCAAACAGGTTCTTGTGCATAAAGCTCCAATAGCTTTCGGGATGCTCCTTGGGCAGGCCGCGGTACTCGTCCAGATTGACGGTGGTGACCTCAGAGAAATCCAGGTCGCCCTTGTTGTACCAGTCCACCAGCTGAGCGTATGCGCCAACAGGGGTGCCGCCGGTCGCCAGACCCAGCACGCAGTTGGGCTTCATAATGACCTGTGCCGAAATGATATTGGCTGCCTTGCGGGACATATCCGCATAATCCTTTGCACGAATGATCTTCATTACAAACGACCTCACTTATCATCTTTTTTTGCCGCTCTGCACGGGCTGCGCAGAGCACTTCTGCATTTAGTTTATCACATTTCGCAGACAAGCGCCAGTCATCCCGGCCATCTTTTCGGCGTGTTTGCACAAAAAGATGCAAAGTCCCGACGTTCGGGCCGGCATTTCCGGTCATAAACGCGCAAAAACGCCGCCGGGCGTTTCCACACCGGCGGCGCTGCATGTTGAAAGATCAGTTCCCGCTGCACAGGCCGCAGACGGAACAGGCGGCGGGGGTGGCGGCACAGCCGCCAAGGGCGGTCTCGCGCAGCTCGGCGGGCAGGCGCTTGCCCACGGCGTACATGGCATCCAGCATCTGGTCGAAGGGGATCAGCTGGCGGATGCCGCTCAGGGACAGTTCTGCTGCAATGAGGGCGTTGGCCACACCGGCAGCGTTGCGGTTCTGGCAGGGGTACTCCACCAGCCCGCCTACGGGGTCGCACACAAGGCCCAGCATATTCATCAGCACGGTGGAAGCTGCATCCAGACACTGCTGCGGGTTGCCGCCCATCAGCTCCACGGCGGCAGAAGCAGCCATGGCAGACGCAATGCCCACCTCGGCCTGACAGCCGCCCACGGCACCGGCCACGGTGGCGTTGCGCATGGCAAGATAGCCCACGGCACCGGCGTTGAACAAGGCATCCACGATGCGCTGGTCGGAGATGCGGTAGCACTCCTGCAGCGCCAGCATCATGCCCGGCACCACGCCTGCAGAGCCTGCGGTGGGTGCAGCCACGATCAGGCCCATGGAAGCGTTCACTTCCAGCACGGCCATGGCGTAGGTCATGGCCTTCTGCAGCACATCGCCGCAGATGTTTTTCTTCTTATTATAATGTGTTTCCAGCTTTTTGGCCTCGCCGCCAATGAGCCCGCCCATGGATTTGATGGGCTTTTTCAGCGGCTGGGTGGCAGAAGCGCGCATGATCTCCCATGCCTTTGCCATGCGGTGATCCACAGCATCCCGGGGCGTTTCGCCCAGAATGCATTCCCGCTGGCGCATCACTTCCGAAATGGGCAGTTGGTTTTCCTCGCACAGGTCCAGCAGCTCCTTGGCGGACTTGAAATCCATGTTCATCGCTCGTCCCTCCTTACGGCTGCACGACCATTACATCGTTGATGTTCGGGTTTGCCAGCAGCAACTGATCCACACCCTCGGGCAGGCGCTCATCCGACTCCACGATGGTGTAAGCCGTGTGGCCCTTTTCCTCGCGGAACAGACGCATGAACGCGATGTTCACGCTGCGGTCGCTGAGGATCTTGGTGATGTGGGCCACCACGCCGGGCTTGTCCTTCTGCACCACGATGAGGGCATTGTACTCGCCGGTAAAGTCCACCTCCACGCCGTTGATCCGCACGATGCGCACCTTGCCGCCGCCCAGCGATTCACCGCGCACGGTCATCACCTGACCGGCCGCATTCTCCATGCGGATATCCACCGTGTTGGGGTGGATGTCGGTCTCCACCTCATTGGGGGTGAAGCTGTAGCCAAGGCCGCGGTCGGTGGCAATGGCAAAGGAATCCCGGATGCGGGTATCATCGGCCGAAAAGCCCATGATGCCGCCCAGCAGGGCGCGGTCGGTGCCATGGCCGTGGTAGGTCTTGGCAAAGGAACCGTAGAGGGTAAAGTCCACCCGCTTCAGCGGCGGGGCGATCATCTTCTGTGCCAGAAAGGCGATGATCTCCGCGCCTGCGGTGTGGGAGCTGGAAGGGCCGATCATGTTCGGGCCCAGAACATCAAAAACACTGATAAATGCCATGGGGTGTCACTCCTGTCAGGTCAAGAACCGCGCAGGGCGCATCAGACGCTTGCGCTGCTCTTGTTGATGAACTTCTGGTAGATGGTCTCCACGATGACACCGATGGCGTTGTCGCCGGAGACGTTGCAGGCAGTGCCGAAAGAGTCCTGGGTGATGTACAGAGCCACCATGATGGCGCAGATGGGGCCATTGGGGTCACCGGCCTCAGCGCCAAAGATCATGTACAGGAAGGGCAGAGCGGTCATGATGGAACCGCCGGGAGCACCGGGAGAAGCCACCATGGCAACGCCCAGCGTCATGATGAAGGGCACCACGGTAGCAAGGCTGATGGGCAGCTGGTTCATCAGGCAGACGGCAGTTGCGCAGGCGGTAATGGTGATCATGGAGCCTGCCATGTGGATGTTGGCGCACAGAGGCACCACGAAGTTGCGGATCTGCTCGCTGATGCCGTCAGCCGCAGCGCACTGCAGGTTGACCGGGATGGTGGCTGCAGAGGACTGGGTGCCCAGAGCGGTGGTGTAGCCGGGGATCTGGTTGCGGATCATCTTGAAGGGGCTCTTGTGGCTCACAGCGCCTGCAACGCAGAACTGCAGGAAGATGCAGACCAGATGCATGATGATGACCACCAGGAACACCTTCCACAGGATGCCCAGAATGGCAAAGGTCTTGCCGGACTTGGTCATGTCGATGAAGGTACCGCAGACGTACAGGGGCAGCAGCGGGATGATGACGCTGTGCAGCACCTGATCGATGATGCCGGAGAAGTCCTTCATGCCGTTGTAAAGTGTATCACCGATGGTCTTGCCGCGCAAGGTGGACATGCACAGGCCCAGCACGAAGGCCAGCACCACGGCAGACAGGGTGTCCAGCAGCGGAGGGATGGAGATGGAGATGTAGCTGACCAGAGAGTTGTCAGCCGTGGCGGCGATCTGTTCCAGAGCGCCTTCGCTCATGAAGCTGGGGAACAGGTTTGCAGACACCAGATAGGATGCCGAGCCTGCGATCAGAGTGGAGCCGTAGGCCAGAGCCACCGTGATGAGCAGCAGCTTGCCTGCGCCGCTCTTCAGGTCGGCAATGCCCATGGTGACGTAGGCCACGATCATCAGCGGGATGATGAACTTCAGGAACGAACTGAAGATGCTGGATGCCGTGACGACGACCCGGCAGAACCACACCGGGAAGAACTGGCCGATGATGATGCCCAGCACGATGGCGATGAGCAGCTTCGGCAGCAGTCCGAGCTTGAATTTTTTCTTTTCCATAAGAATAAAATCCTCCTTTTCCTATCCTGACCTTTGTGCGGCACCTGACAGCGCTCTCTCCGCCGCAGCCCGCACGGCCAGCCTTTCACGAAACGTCAAATTTTTACTTGACGTGTTGACACATTTAGTTTAACATAGACATATGCATGATTCAAATTCATAAAAATAAAGTTATGGTTTAAAAATCTTAATAGCAAAGGAGCTTCGCCATGGAAGTGCGCCAGCTGAACACCCTGATCCGTGCCGCCCAGTTCCAGAGCTTTTCCAAGGCAGCGGAAAGTCTGGGCTATTCCCAGTCTGCCGTTACCGTGCAGATCAAAGCGCTGGAAGAAGAGCTGGGTGTGCGCCTGTTCGACCGCATGGGCAAGCGGGTGATCCTGACCGCACAGGGTCAGTGCTTTCTGGAATATGCCAACAGCATTCTGGATACCATCCACAACGCCCGCCGCGCCCTGAGCGAGGATGCCGAGCTGGAGGGCTGCCTGCACATCGGCACGCTGGAATCTCTCTGCTTTTTCCGTCTGCCCGGCCTGATGCATCAGTTCCGGGTGGAACACCCCAAAGTCAGCCTTCGGGTCACTACCGGCTCCCCGGAAGAGCTGATCGAAAAGATGGAACGCGGCGAGGTGGACCTCATCTGCATTCTGGACGAGCCGCGCTACTCCAACAGCTGGCACAAGTGCAACGAGGTGCCGGAGGAGGTGGTGTTCGTGGCTTCCCCGGACATCAACCTCGGCCACCCCGGCCCGTACCGGGTAGCAGAGCTTCTGGACAAGCCCTTCTTCCTCACCGAACGCAACGCCAACTACCGCCGCACCTTTGACCGGTTTCTGGCTTCCCGCCAGATCGAGCTGACCCCCAGCCTAGAGATCAGCGATACCTCCTTTATCATCAAGATGCTGGAGCGCTCCTCCGGCATTTCCCTGCTGCCGCGCTTCGCTGTGGCCGAGCCTGCGTCCAGAGGAGATCTGCGCATTCTGGAGGTGTCAGACTTCCGGCTGACCATGTACCGCCAGATGTTCTACCACAAGGATAAATGCTGCACCCGGGAAATGGACGCCTTCATCCAGCTGGCCTCCGGGCCGGACCTTCCGCTTTTATAATGCAGATAATACAGAAAGCAGCAGCCCCCCGGGCGGTTCACCGCCCGGGGGGCTGCTGTGCTGAGGAGATTTCAGGAATTTGCAAAGCATTGCGCAGACTGTGTGCAGGCACAGCCCCGCAGATGAGGATGATCAGGCAAAGAAGGAGATGATGAGTGCTACCAGGAAGCCCACACCGCCAACCAGAGTTTCCATGATGGTCCAGGTCTTGAGGGTGGTCTTTTCGTCCATGCCCACAAGGCTCTTCACCAGCCAGAAGCCGGAGTCGTTGAAGTGGGAGCACACGGTGGAGCCGCCGGCGATGGCAGCGGTAACGCAGGCCAGATACAGCGGGCTGAGTTCGCTGATGCCGGGCATGGCGGAGATGATGCCTGCTGCCATGGTCATAGCCACGGTAGAGGAACCAACGGAGATGCGCACCAGAGCAGCCACGATGAAGGCCACCAGAACCAGCGGCAGGCTGGCGTTTGCCACGGCGTTGCCGATGACATCGCCCAGACCGGAGTTCTGCAGCATGTAGCGCAGCACGCCGCCGCAGGCAGTGACCAGCAGGATCATGCCGGTGGGCTCAAGGGACTTGGTCATGATCTTTTCCAGCTGGGCATTGTTATAGCCGTGACGGGTACCCAGCAGATACATAGCAGCGATGGTAGCCAGCAGCAGAGCCATGAAGGGCTCACCGAGGAAGGCCAGAACGGGCTGGATGCCAGCCAGAGCGGGCACCACTTTTGCCACAGAGTTTGCAATGATGAGGACCAGCGGGATCAGGATGATGCCCACGATGGTGCCGAACTTGGGCAGCTTGCTCTCGTCGATGTCTGCCTGCTGTGCAACGTGCTCGGGCACCTCGATCATATACTTCTTGCCGCAAATGGAGCCCCAGATGGGACCGGCAGCGATCATGGCGAAGATGCCGCAGAAGATGCCGATGAGGATGACCCAGCCCAGATCAACGCCCAGCATGCTGGCCACCAGAACGGGGCCCGGCGTGGGAGGGATGAAGGCGTGGCCGACAGCCAGACCGGCCAGCAGAGGGATGACATAGTACAGGACCGAGCGCTTGGTGCGCTTTGCCAGAGAGAAGGCCAGCGGGATCAGGATGATCAGACCGGCATCAAAGAACACCGGCATGGCCACCACCAGACCCGTGATGCCCAGCGCCCATGCGGCTTTTTCGTCGCCGAACCTGCGCACCATGGTCACGGCCAGCGTCTGTGCGCCGCCGGATTCTTCCAGAATGGCACCGAACATGGAGCCAAGGCCCACCAGAAGAGCGATGCCCTTTAAGGTGTTGCCGATACCTTCGTTGACCGAGCCGATGATGTCAGACAGGGGCATACCGGCCATCAGGCCGATGCCCACCGCACCGATCAGGATGGAGA
>ERZ772969.695-NODE-695-length-30321-cov-7.146765_pt1 | contig 30321 bp, 23 predicted proteins | sample MGYA00511676_ERZ772969 | MGnify/ENA primary metagenome ERZ772969 (study PRJEB29015, sample SAMEA2737651) | human gut metagenome | biome: human gut; feature: human-associated habitat; material: faeces | place: China | collected 2012 ... | reverse complement strand
TAACCGTTGAAGAAATGGCGGGAGCGTACTGTACATTCGTGAACAGCGGTAAATATATTAAGCCATATACTTACACAAGAGTACTTGATTCAACAGGTCAAGTTATTCTTGAAAACACATCAAGCACAAGTCAGGCTATCAGTCCTGCGGCAGCATACATTACAGCTGATTTACTTTCGGGCGTTGTAAACAGCAGCGTCGGTACAGGTAAAGGTGCAAAGCTTGACTGCGGTATTTCAACATACGGCAAAACAGGTACAACCGATGATGACTGTGATAAGTGGTTTGTTGGTTTCACACCGTATTATGTAGGTGCTTGTTGGTATGGTTTTGATACTCCCGCATCAATTTCAGCGGCAGGTGTTTCGGGCAATCCGACAGTTACCGCATGGAATCTTGTAATGGAAAAAATTCACAAATCGCTTAACCCTAAAGAAATCACAAGTAATGTTGTTGAGGCACAGGTATGCGAATACTCCGGTATGCTTGCAACTGACACCTGCCCTACCACAACCGCTTACTTCGTTGAAGGAACACAGCCAAAGGCATATTGTGACGCATCACACGCAAGCAGACGTAATAAACCAACGCAAACACCTCTATCAACGGTTGCACCGGTTAATACTCCAAGCGTTATGCCTACAGTAAATCCTGCGACTTCGGAAACGCACGAAAATCAAAACGGCAATAATTCAAATACATCTTCAGGTATAAATTCGGGTTCTTCATCAAGTACTAACAGCGGTTCTTCGTCAAGTACAAATTCGGGTACTAACAGTGGTTCTTATGATACAAATTCGGGCGGCAGTTCTTCGTCAAATTCGGGCGGAACTGATTACGAACAAGGCAATACAGGCTCATCTGAAAGTGAAAATACAGCAGGCGGAGCAGAAGAAGATACTTCATCGGAAGAATAAGACAGCAAAAATGAGGCTTTTTCAAAGCCTCATTTTTTGTTACTGATTCAGATTTTATAAACAGATATACACCCCTACACAATAAAAAAAAGGTTATCGGCTAAAATGCCTATAACCTTTTTATATGTAGCCGTCTATGCTACATAACACGTTATTTTTCTATCCATATTAAAACCTCCCATATTTTCGATAATTAAGAGGTTTTTAAAATCCGCCGAGTCCGAAACTTATTGACAATGCATTATTAACACTTGCCATAAGTCCGTCATCTATACGGCCTATTTTCTCTCGTAATCTTCTTTTATCAATCGTCCTGATTTGCTCAAGCAATATCACAGAATCCTTATTAAGTCCGTAATCCTTTGCAGCAAGTTCAATATGCGTAGGCATTTTCGCCTTATTAATTTGGCTTGTTATAGCCGCCGCAATCACCGTAGGACTGTATTTATTACCTATGTCGTTCTGTATAACAAGTACAGGTCTTATACCGCCTTGCTCACTTCCGACAACCGGGCTTAAATCGGCGTAATAAATATCTCCTCTTTTCACAATCAATTTACTCACACTCCGTCAGTTTTTCCTCACACAGCGAAAGACTTTCGTTATCCGCCTCCAAACACATTTGTGCCAGTTCAAGATTTATATCCGCCATTTCCTTATAACCTTTTTCAAGTTCGGCTACAAGTTTATTTTTATCGGATTTTTTGATTTGTGACAAAGCAATCAGGCCCCCTTTTTCAGTTTTCAAGATAACCGTTTATCAACTACATAAGGTAGTTTAATACCTTCACCGCCTTTCCGTCTTTTGTATAAATTCTCGGGATACGCTTACCTATTACGCATGACACCTCGTAGTTTATTGTTTCAAGCCACTCGGCCAAATCGTCAACGGTTACTCCTTCACGTCCGAATATGATTACTTCATCGCCTTTATCAATATTATGGACATTTGTAACATCAATCATACATTGATCCATACAAATTCTTCCGATAATAGGAACTTTCACACCGTCAACGATCATCTTACCATGCTTTGCAAGCTTTCTTAAATATCCGTGCCCGACACCATCATGGGAATGCCCACGCTGCTGATCGCGCATATCGCCTTCAATGTGCCCTATGTCATCTTCAACGTGACCCCCAAGCTCAAGCAGCTGGACATCAAACTGTATGAGGCAGCTCTGGATCTGGGCTGCGATCCCAGGCAGGCGTTCTTCAAAGTCATCCTGCCTGAGATCAGCCCGGCCATCCTGTCGGCCTTCCTCATCTGCCTGACCTATTCCATCGATGATTTTATGATCTCTTATTTCAACTGCGGCACGGTGGAGACCCTGCCCATTGCCATCTACTCCATGACCCGGAAAAAGGTCAGCCCGGAGATCTATGCCCTGTCCACCATCATGTTTGTGGTGATCCTGACCATCATCCTCATCTCCAATGCCATGGAGAGCCGGGAGTACCGCCGGGATCAGAAGGCGCTGAGAGGGGAGGACGTAAAATGAAACGCTTTGCTGTTCTGCTGCTGACGCTGGCCATGGTGTTCTGCTGTGCTGCGCCCGCCTTTGCCGCCGGAACCATTGAGGTGACCGAGGACGTTTCGGTCTCGGACGATTACGACTGGACCCGCTTTCAGGGCCAGAATCTCACCCTGAACGTTTACAACTGGGGCGAATACATCTCCAACGGTTCTGATGACAGCGTGGATGTGGTGGCCGCCTTCGAGAAGCTTACCGGCATCAAGGTCAACTACACCACCTTTGATTCCAACGAGTCCATGTACGCCAAACTGAAATCCGGTGCGGCCAACTACGATGTGGTCATCCCTTCGGATTACATGGTGGCAAAGATGATCGCCGAGGGAATGCTTGCACCGCTGGATTACAGCAATATCCCCAACTCCCAGAACATCGATGCGGTCTACCGTGATCCGGATTATGACCCCACCAACGCCTATACCGTGCCCTATATGCTCTGTACCACCGGCATCATCTATAACACTACCATGGTAGAGGAAGCCCCCACCAAATGGGCTGACCTGTGGGATGAGCAGTACGCGGGCAACATCCTGATGTTCAACAACAGCCGTGATGCCTACGCCATTGCGGCGTTCAAGAACGGTACCAGCATCAACCCCGAGACCCCGGAAGAGGTGGACGAGGTGGTGGAGACCCTGAAAGCGCAAAAACCGCTGGTGCAGGCCTACGTTATGGATGAGATCTTTGATAAGATGATCGGCGGCGAGGCGGCCATCGGCGTGTACTACTCCGGCGATGCCATTACCATGATCGATGATAACCCGGATCTGGCCTGGGTGTTCCCGGAGGAGGGCAGTGTGCTGTCGGTGGACTGCATGGCGGTGCCTGCCACCAGTGAGCACAAGGAAGCTGCGGAGATGTTCATCAACTTCATGTGCGAGCCGGACATAGGAAAAGCCAATGCGGAGTATATCGGCTATACCACCCCCATGCAGAAGGTGTGGGATATCCTGGACGAGGACCTGAAGTACAGCGAGATCGCATACCCCTCTGAGGAAGTTGAAGCCAAGGAAAAGGTGTTCACCGCCCTGAGCGATGAGGTCAACAACGAGCTCGATGTAAAGTGGAGCGAGATGAAGAGCTACAATGAGGGCGGCAGCGGCGTTGTGTTCCTGCTGCTGCTGCTTGCCATGGTGGCGCTGGCCTGCTTCAATATCTGGCGCAAGCTGCGCAAAAAGACCCGGAATCAGTATTGAGAAGAAAGGGCCCTCTCCGTCAAAGCCTCTGGCAATGCGAAGCAATGACGGAGAGGGTCCTCTTTTGGAAAGGAAACGTATGAATCAATATACCTATCATACAACTGTCCTGAACGCAGACGGCGATTTTCGCCGGATGATCAAGCCCAGCGCCCTGTTCCGCTATGTGGAGCAGGCTGCGGCAGACCACGCCCGCGCCTACGGCATGGATGATGCTTTTTTCAAAGCGCACCATACGGCGTTTCTGGTGGGCAAGCAGGCGGCGCAGATCACCCGGATGCCCCTGCGTGCCGAAAAGCTGACCTTTCTTACCGCCTGTGAGCCGTGCAAGAAGGGTTCGATGAAGCGGCTGACCCGCATTCTGGACGAAGCAGGGAAGGAGTGTGCCCTGATCGACAGCCGGTGGATCATGGTGGATACCGATCGCGAGTGCATCCTACGCCAGCCCTCCTGGTATACGCCCGGTTACTGGAACGAGAATCTGGACGGGGAGCTGCCCCAGCTGGTGCACAAAGCAAAGGAACTGACCTGTGCGGGCAGCCGGACAGCCAGTTACTCCCTATGCGACCTGAACGGCCATGTGAATAACGCCTGCTATCTGGACATCGCCTGTGATGCCCTGCCGCTGGAGGTGGTCAAGGGCGGGCCGTTGAAATTCGTCTCCGTCAAGTACCACCGGGAGATCCCGCTGGGCAGTCAGGTCGAGGTGTTTTATGCGCCCTCGGCCGATGGCTGGTATGTGGTGGGCCGCCGCGAAGAGCACGCCGCGTTTGAATGCTACTTGGAATTTACAAAATAAATCCAGGAAAATTACAAAAATGTTACAAAATCTGCGAAAAAGGTCTTGCAAAACGGAAACAAAAGAGTTACAATATGGTTACAGAAAGCGATGAGCGCTTTTTGAGACTGAAATCTTTTTCTTCTTGTTGAATAAGAGATATCGGGTGCAGGGCCATCTCCTCCTCCGGCTGTTCTCCTTCACAGCTGTCGGCCACTGTACCGCACAGGCGGTATCTCGCTTCGTGTGCAAAAAAGTCCGTCCGGTTTTCCGGTACGGACTTTTTTGCATTCCACTTTGTACCAGAAAACCGGCCTGTCAGGCGGAAAAGTATGACCTTGCACGTTTTTGGTGGTCAATTTTACTGTTTTTCCGCAAAGGACAGTTCTAAAGTTTGTTGCCGCTGGGGTTTGTATTCTGACGGGGTTTGTGGTAAAGTATAGTCAATCAATTTATAAGCAGCAAACATGAATTATTTTGATGCTGGTCCGTTGTTGATGCGTTAAGAAAAAAGGAGTTTAGAGTATGGCTTATTTCTATGAAGAACCTTCCCGCACCTTTGGCGAGTACCTGCTGGTTCCGGGCTATTCCTCTGCAGAGAATGTCCCCACGGCAGTCAGCCTGAAGACCCCGCTGGTCAAGTACCGCAAGGGGGAAGAGGCCTGCCCGCTGGAAATGAACATCCCCATGATCAGTGCCATCATGCAGTCGGTCTCCGGCGATAAGCTGGCCATTGCACTGGCACGGGAGGGCGGCGTGTCCTTCATCTACGGCTCCCAGAGCATTGAGAACGAGGCTGCCATGGTGCGCCGCGTCAAGAGCTATAAGGCCGGTTATGTGGTCTCCGATTCCAACCTGGCTCCCACCGCCACCCTGCACGATGTGCTGGAGCTCAAGGCCCGCACCGGCCACTCCACCATTGCAATTACTGCCGACGGTACTCCTCACGGCAAGCTGATGGGCATTGTGGCCTCCCGTGATTACCGTGTCAACCACACCCCCGATGATGCTTCCGTTACCACCTTTATGACTCCCATCGAGAAGCTGGTCACCGCACCGGAGAATACCTCCCTGCACGACTGCAACAATATCATCTGGGACAACAAGATCAACACGCTGCCGCTGGTGGATGCTGAGGGCAACCTGAAATACTTCGTGTTCCGCAAGGACTACGATTCCCACAAGAAGAACGTCAACGAGCTGCTGGATGCCAACAAGAGCTATGTGGTCGGTGCCGGCATCAACACCCGCGACTATGCCCAGCGCGTTCCCGCACTGGTCGAGGCTGGCGTGGATGTGCTCTGCATCGACTCCTCCGAGGGCTACTCCGAGTGGCAGAGCCGTACCATCGCCTGGATCCGTGAGCACTACGGCGACACCGTGAAGGTGGGCGCAGGCAACGTTGTGGATGCCGAGGGCTTCCGTTTCCTGGCTAAGGCCGGTGCAGACTTCGTCAAGATCGGCATTGGCGGCGGTTCCATCTGCATTACCCGTGAGACCAAGGGCATCGGCCGTGGTCAGGCCACCGCAGTCATCGAGGTCGCAAAGGCCCGTGACGAGTACTACAAGGAGACCGGCATCTATGTGCCCATCTGCTCCGATGGCGGCATCGTCCACGATTATCACATCACTCTGGCTCTGGCCATGGGCGCTGATTTTGTCATGCTGGGCCGCTACTTCGCCCGCTTTGACGAGAGCCCCACGAACAAGGTGCGCATCAATGGCCAGTATATGAAGGAGTACTGGGGCGAGGGCTCTAACCGTGCCCGCAACTGGCAGCGTTACGACCTGGGCGGTTCCACCAAGCTGAGCTTTGAGGAAGGCGTGGACAGCTATGTTCCTTACGCAGGTCCTCTGGCCGATGGTGTCCAGACCACTCTGTACAAGGTCAAGAGCACCATGTGCAACTGCGGCGCACTCTCCATCCCCGAGCTGCAGCAGAAGGCCAAGCTGACTGTGGTTTCCTCCACCTCCATCGTGGAGGGCGGCAGCCATGACGTTGTGCTGAAAAATGCGACCCCCAATATTATAAACGGCTGAGCCTGAACAGGCTTGCAGGGCCGCTCCCGGAGCTTTCGGGGGCGGCCCTTTTGGCAGTACCGAAAAAAGATTTTTCTTTCTGCACGCAGGAAATTTACAAAAGCCCTTGCACCCGGGCGGCAAAGATGCTATCATGGTACAAACGTCCTGTCAAGACAGGGTGCAGGCCCACGCACTGCCGGAACAAAGGCAGGGGGAGAAGGGGCTGTTTTTTCAGCAGCGGCAAGGCTTTTTCGCTGCTGCGAAGTACAAGGAGAGGAAACTTTTCATGGACGAGATCAAAGTTGTTCCGTACATTCCGGACGAAGATTATGATAACCCTGCCATGGTGGTGGATTTCTACGAATTCACGATGGCAAACTGCCTGTTCCTGCACGGCTTTAAGAACACCACCCTTGTGTTCGATATGTTCTTCCGTAAGAACCCGGACAACATGGGTTACTCCATCAGCGCAGGCCAACGCAAGCTGACCCGGTTCCTGCTGAATTATCACTTCAACGAGCAGGATATCCGCTGGCTGCGCACCAAGGGTATGAGCGAGGAATTCTGCGAGTATCTGCGCACCTACAAGTGGAAGGGCGATATGTACGCTCTGCCCGAGGGCACGGTTTGCTACCCCCATGTGCAGATGGTCCGCATTGAGTGCGACCTGGTGGGTGCAATCCTGATCGAGACCTACCTGCTGCAGACGATGAACTTCCACAGCCTGATCACCACCAAGGCGACCCGTGTGACCGGCCTGAACACCCATACGCCCCGCAGCGTCATGGAGTTTGGCACCCGCCGCGCACAGGGCGAGAGCGCAGGCAATGATGGCGCGTATGCCGCTGTTCTGGGCGGCTGCATCGGCACTGCCAACTGCCTGGCTGAGATGAAGTATGGCTCTGAGGTCAAGGCGGTTGGCACCGTGGCACACAGCTTCATCGAGTTCTTCCCGACGGAGTTTGATGCCTTCAAGGCCTTTGCGGATACCTACCCGGATTCCGTCAGCCTGCTGCTGGATACCTACAACATCATGGAGAGCGGTCTGCCCAACCTCATCAAGCTGGACGACTACCTGATCGAGAAGTACCCCAATGACCCCAACCGCCGCGTCAAGAGTGCCCGTATCGATTCCGGCGATCTGGCCCGTGGCTCCAAGCGCCTGCGCAAGGCACTGGATGCCGCAGGCAAGCCCTATATCAAGCTGGTGGCCTCCAATGGCCTGGACGAGCGGAAGATCGCCAACATGGAGCTCTATGAGCACGCTCATTTTGATTCCTACGGCGTGGGCGAAAATCTCATCACCTCCGCTTCTGACCCTGTGTTCGGCGGCGTGTATAAACTGGTGGCGGTCAAGCTGCCGGATGGCACCTATCAGCCCAAGATGAAGTGCTCGGATTCTGCCAGCAAGGCCATCATCCCGGGCAAGAAAATGCCTTGGCGGCTCTACGATGAAAATGGTCAGGCCCAGTGCGATCTGATCGCCATGGATGGCGAGGTCATCGAAGCGGGCAAACCGGTAAAGATGGTCAACCTTGACCCGGATGCCATCGAGCGCACCATTACCATCACCCCCACCAAGGTCAAGCGGCTGCTGGTGCCCCATATCCTGAACGGTGAGCTGGCCATCGAACTGCCCGGGATTGCCGAGAAAAAGGCCTATATCGCAAAGCAGCTGACCGAAGAGACCTGGGAAACTGAGCTGCGCATCGAGATGCCGCATAAGCACTATGTCAATATGACCCCCGCTGTGGCCGAGTGCCGCGCCAAGATGTATTCGGAACTGCATGGCGGAAAGGTGTAACTTGACAAAGCAGGGTTTCTATTGTATTATAATAGCCGTTGTGTGAATCTTACATGTTTTGATACATGTTTGCAACTCCGTAACGACGGACTTGTGATAAATGTTTACCTCATCACCTGTTATTCCCGGCTCTCTGTGAATGTCCAGAGCAGCAGGGCTTTGTAAGCCGGGTTTCTATGCGCCACTGTGGTGAAATTGGCAGACACGAGGGACTTAAAATCCCTTTCTGGAGACAGAGTGCGGGTTCAAGCCCCGCCGGTGGCATGAAAAATCCCCTTCAGCGTAAGCTGAGGGGGATTTTTTACTGTTGTATCGCGTACAAAGCGTGATTCGGCGCAGGCAGAAATGCGGATGCAGCTCAGTGGTTTTCCATAGCATGGAATCGTTCCAGGAAGCTGTGATCCACACCCTCAGATCGATAACCGGGCATGGTATCAATGGCAACATTGTGGATGCTGCGGAAGATGCTGTTTTCGATATTGGGATTGTCGCGCTTCAGGCGGCGGAGCAGGAGCTTGACCTCCTGCCGCTTGGAACCACCACCGCCGTTGTCGCACATGGTGCAGTTCTCAGTAAAGCGGCAGGCGCACTGGATGAATTCCAGATCATTGTGGCGTTTCCAGGCCAGGATGTCCTCTTCCCGGATGCAGTACATGGGGCGGATCAAGGTCATGCCGGGGAAGCTGGTGCTGTGGAGCTTGGGCGGCATGGCCTGCATCTGGGAGCCGTAGAACATGCTCATCACGGTCGTCTCAATCACATCGTTGAAGTGGTGGCCCAGCGCGATCTTGTTGCATCCCAGCTCCTTGGCCTTGCTGTACAGGTGGCCGCGCCGCATCCGGGCACAGAGGTAGCAGGGGTTCTTTTCGGTGTTGTTGGCAACGGAAAAGATGTTGCTCTCGAAGATGGTCACCGGGATGTGCAGCAGCTCGGCATTGGACTCGATCTTCTGGCGGTTGATCTCGTTGTAGCCGGGGTCCATCACCAGAAAGACCAGTTCAAAGGGAACATCGCTGTGCTTCTGCAGCTCCTGCATCAGCTTTGCCATCAGCATGGAGTCTTTGCCGCCCGAGATGCAGACGGCGATCTTGTCTCCCTCCTGTACCAGCTCGTAGCGCTTTACCGCCACGATAAAAGGGGTCCACAGCTCCTTGCGGTATTTCTTGATGATACTGCGTTCGATCATCTGATAAGGTTCAAGCTCACGTTTCATGTTGGTTCCTCGTTTTATTTAATGTACGGCGGTCAGCTCACGGTAGCAGACATCGAACGCCTGCAAAAAGGCTTTGATCTCGTCCTCGGTGGTCAGGTGGCTCAGGCTGATGCGCCAGGAGGACAGTGCGTTGCGGCGGTCGCGGCTGACCGCAAACACCGCACGCGAAGGCAGACCATCCGAAGAGCAGGCTGACTTGACCGAGACGCAGACCCCTTTGGCATCCAGCTCCCGCTGGAACACGGTGCCCTTGACATTACGGACGCTCAGATTCAGCACATGAGGGATGGCGTGTTCCGGGCTGTTGATGCGCACCAGCGGATATGTGCTGAGGGCGGCGCGGAGCTCTGCATTCAGCTTGGCCACATGGTCAACGCGGTTGGGCAGGTCGATGACGGCGAGATCAAGCGCACAGGCCAGCGAGGAGGCCAGCGCCACAGTGGGGGTGCCGCTGCGGTAGATGGTGGTACTCTCGCCGCCATGGATGAGAGGCTCCAGCGCCAGATTCCGCCGCTTGATCAGCAGGCCGATGCCGTTCAGTCCGTAGAATTTGTGGGCCGTCAGGCTCATGGTGTCCACGCCCTCAAAAGAAACGGGGATCTTGCCCACAGCCTGGGTCGCATCCACATGCAGGTGACAGTGAGGATATGCTTTCAGGATGGCGGCGATCTCCTGTACAGGCTGCACCACGCCCAGCTCACTGTCCACCAGCGTTATGGCAACGCAGATGGTATCCGGGCGAAGCAGATCCTTCAGGTGCTCAAGATCTACAGTACCGTCCTGTTTCACATCCAGCAGGTCGATCTCATACCCCTGCTCCTGTAATGCCGTCAGGGTGCCGCTGACCGAAGAATGCTCCAGCGGAGTGGAGATGATGTGCCTGCCCGCATGGCGGGAGAGACGGGCCAGCCCTTTTAAAGCAAAGTTGTTGGCTTCGCTGGCACCGGAGGTATAGATGATCTCGGCTGGCTGAACGCCCAGCAGAGAGGCGATTTTGATGGTGGCAGCATCGATCTCTGCCTTGGCGGCAGAGCCTGCCTGGTGGTGAGAGTTGGCGTTGCCGATGCAGCGGCGCTCCACGGCACAGAACTGCTCCAACACCCGCGCATCCACCGGGGTGTTTGCAGAATAATCCAGATAGATCATAACATTCCTCTTGAAATACAAATCAATTCAATAGGTTATATTATAGTGCGGACAGGGGCATATTTCAAGATGTCCGACCAAAAAGCTGAGGAAACTGCGGCAAACGGATTGCATCCGGGCAGGGTTTCTGGTATACTTTATAAAGTCAGACAGGGAAGGGGAGAGCAAAATGTTTCGTTCGACTTTGCGGAGCGCGTGTTTTGCCTTCCGGTCCCGTTTTTTGAATCTGCTCCAGAAGATTGAGGCACTGCCGTTGCTGCGGCAATGCCTCTTTTTTTGGGCAGCGATGAAAGGAGAACTTCTCTATGAGTGAAAAGATCGATTACTCCAAGGGCATTTACGATGCCCGGCAGCTCGGCACCGGACGGATGCTGATCCTGGGCTTGCAGCACATGTTTGCCATGTTCGGCGCAACTGTGCTGGTGCCCCTGCTCACCGGCCTGAGCGTTTCCACCACTCTGCTCTGTGCCGGTCTGGGCACCCTGCTGTTCCACCTTGTCACCAAGGGCAAGGTCCCGGCCTTCCTTGGCTCCTCGTTTGCTTACCTGGGCGGTTTTTCCATTGTAGCCCCCATGCTGGCTGACGCAGACGGCAACCTGACCGTTGTCAATACCAAAATGCTGCCCTACGCCTGCGCGGGCGTGGCACTGTCCGGCATTCTGTACCTGCTGGTCAGCCTGCTCATCTCCACCTTTGGCATCCGCCGCATTATGAAATTCTTCCCGCCGGTGGTCACAGGCCCCATCATCATCTCTATTGGTCTGATCCTGGCCCCCTCCGCCATCACCAACTGCGAGTCCAACTGGCTGCTGGCTTTTGTGGCCCTGGGCACCGTTATTGTCTGCAACATCTGGGGCAAGGGCATGGTCAAGATCCTGCCCATCCTGATCGGTGTGCTGGTCTCCTACGCGGTTGCGCTCGTGACCGGCGCTGTTGACTTCCAGACCATCGGTGCGGCGGCCTGGTTCGGCATCCCCCTGCATAAGGATTCCATGGGTCTGTTCGCTATTGACGGCAGCGAGACCTTCATCAGCGCTGTGTTCACCATCGTGCCCATCGCGCTGGCAACCATGATGGAGCATATCGGCGACATCGCCGCTATCTCCGCCACCACCGGCAAGAACTACATCCGTGACCCGGGCCTGAACAAGACCCTGCTGGGCGACGGTCTGGCTACCGCCATGGCCGGTCTGCTGGGCGGCCCCGCCAACACCACCTACGGCGAGAACACCGGCGTTCTGGCCCTGACGAAGATTTACGATCCCCTCGTCATCCGCATTGCCGCTGTGTTTGCGATGATCCTGAGCTTCTGCCCGAAGTTTGAGGCCATCATCAACACGATCCCCTCCGGCATCGTCGGCGGCATCAGCTTTGTGCTGTACGGCATGATCTCCGCCATCGGCGTGCGCAACGTTGTCGAGAACAAGGTCGACTTCACCAACTCCCGCAACCTGATCATTGCCGCGGTCATTCTGGTCTGCGCCCTGGGCTTCAACTCGGTGGGCGGCATCACGTTTGCGATTGCGGGCGTTAACATCAACCTGTCCGGTCTGGCCATCGCCGCCATCGCCGGTATCCTGCTGAACGCCATCCTGCCCGGCAACGACTACGAGTTCGACGAGGGCAGCAACGAGCCGGAGAGCGCCAGCCTGCGTGTTTGATAAATAGTGCTCTCCTTGGCCCCCTCTGCGAGGGGGCTCCCGCCGCAGCGGGTGGGGGAGAAAACCTTGCGGCAGTCCGAAATATTTCGGGCAATGGCGAAGTTCTCTCCCTCCGGCCCTGCGGGGCCACCGCTCCCCTTCTGGCGCAAGCGCCACCTCCCCCGTGCCGGGGGAGTCTGTCTCGCAGAGGGAGGCAAGGAAACGGAAAGGAATACCTTATGACTGCTGCTGACTTTTCCAACCTGCATCTTCAATACAAGGCCGAACAGGCCGAGGGCGAGGTCCCGGCGGTCATTGAGCATGATTTCCCCGGCGGACGAATGGTCGACCACTATTTTGTCACCCCCTCCCCTGCCTTCTGGGCGGACGAGGGCGTCCAAAGCCTGGACGGCGTGTCCGGCATCCTGTTTTTGCAGCAGCCGGACGGCGCACCGTGGAAGATCCTCGTCCATGAACCGAGCATGATCAAAGAAGTCGTGTTCGACTTCCCGGAAGAAGAATTCCGCAAAATGCTGGCAGACAACGCCGTGATTTTGCCCGGTGAGCCAGGCTTTACCCCCATTACTGACTAAGCAATCCCCCCGGATGCGAGAATTTTCGCATTCGGGGGATTTTTTTGCGTTTTTCGCTTGACAAAACCCATTTCCGGATGTATCATATGAACAAATAAACATATGAAAGGATGATGACATTGGCAGAGAGCGAAAAAACGCCCGAACGCTCCCCCGAGTCCGCCCAGCTGGACGAGGCCGCTATCCGCCGTTTGCAGGACGACCTGCCCGACGACGAGGTGCTTTATGATTTGGCCGAGCTGTTCCGCGTCTTTGGCGATTCCACCCGCATCAAAATTTTGTATGCGCTGTTTGAGAGCGAACTCTGCGTCAACGATATTGCCCAGGTCGTGGGCATCTCCCAGAGTGCCGTCAGCCACCAGCTGCGGCTGCTGAAAACCAGCAAGCTCGTCAAGTTCCGCCGCGAGGGCAAGGCCATGTACTACTCCCTCGACGATGACCACGTCCGCAGCATGATCGCCCTGGGCATGGAGCATACGGAGGAATAAAATTGTTGAAAGCCTCCCCCCCCCCTGGGGGAAGGTGCCCGAGGGCGGATGAGGGGCGGCGTTCCGGCAATGGGCAATAACGCAAACTCTCCCCTCATCAGTCGCCTACGGGCGACAGCTTCTCCCCCAGGGGAGAAGCCTTCAAACTACGTTACCCCATACTAAAAATTACTATATATAAAGGAGACTGCCACCATGCAGAAGAAATTCAAGATCGAAGTCGACTGCGCGAACTGCGCCGCCAAAATTGAGACCGCCATCAAGGCACTGCCCGGCGTCAAGAATGCCAGCGTCAGCTTCATGGCCCAGAAGCTGCTGCTGGAGGCCGACGACGACAAGTTCGACGCCGTGCTGAAGGATGCCGTCAAGACCGCCAAGAAGGTCGAGCCCGATTTCGAGATCGAGCTGTAAGTTCTGCCTTAAAGCAGCCCATCCTGCCGATGGGCGCTTTTTATACCCCAAACGGAGGCTACCCTCATGACAAAGAAACAGAAAAAAACGCTGAAGCGCATTATCGCTGCGGCGGTGCTCACGGTGCTGCTGGCACTGCTGTTCCATTTTGTGGAGCTGCCCTGGTTCGTTCAGCTTGTGCTGTGGCTTGTGCCCTACTTAGTCATTGGCCATGATGTCCTGCGCAAGGCGTTCATGGGCATCAAGAACGGCGAGGTTTTTGACGAAAACTTCCTGATGGCCGTCGCCACGGTCGGCGCCATCGGCTGCGGTGAGTACGCCGAGGGCGTGGCCGTTATGCTGTTCTACCAGATCGGCGAGCTGTTCCAGTCCTACGCCGTCGGCAAGAGCCGTTCGAGCATCACCGCGCTGATGGACATCCGCCCCGACAGCGCGAATTTGGAGGCCGGGGACGGCAGCGTCTCCGTCGTTGACCCCGATGATGTGCCCATTGGCGCGACCATCGTCGTCAAGCCCGGTGAGAAGATCCCGCTGGACGGCGTGGTCCTGACCGGTGAGTCCACCCTGAATACCGCAGCGCTGACCGGCGAGAGCCGCCCGCGCACCGTGCGCCCCGGGGATGAGGTCATCAGCGGCTGTATGAACGCCGACGGTGTGCTGCGCATCCGGACCACGAAGATTTATGGGGAGTCCACCGTTGCAAAAATCCTTGACCTGGTGGAAAATTCCAGCCTGAAGAAAGCGCCGGTTGAAAACTTCATCACGAAGTTCGCCCGCTACTACACCCCCGCTGTCTGCTTCGGCGCATTGGTGCTGGCGGTTGTGCCGCCGCTGCTGCTGGGCAACTGGCTTGACTGGATCATGCGCGCGCTGACCTTCCTGGTCATCAGCTGCCCCTGCGCACTGGTCATCTCGATCCCGCTGACCTTCTTCGGCGGTATCGGCGGCGCGTCCAAGTGCGGTATCCTCGTCAAGGGCGGCAACTATCTTGAGGCCCTGTCCAAGACCGGCGTGGCCGTGTTTGACAAGACCGGCACCCTGACGAAGGGCGTTTTCAAGGTCACGCACACCACCCCCGCCGACGGCGTGACCGAGGCCGACCTGCTCGAGAGTGCGGCGCTGGCCGAGAGCTTCTCGAACCATCCCATCAGCAAGAGCCTGCGCGAGGCCTGCCCGGGTCTGGACGCCAAGCGTGCGTCCGACGCGCAGGAAATCGCGGGTCACGGCGTGAAAACGCAGGTGGATGGCCGCACCGTACTGGCCGGCAACGCCCGCCTGATGGAGAGCGAGCATATTGACTACACCGCCGCCGAGGGCGCAGGCACGATTGTCTACGTCGCCCGCGACGGGCAGTTCCTTGGCTCCATCCTGATTTCCGATGAGGAAAAGCCTACCGCCGGGACCGCCATGCAGGGCCTGCAGGCACAGGGCGTGCGCACCGTCATGCTGACCGGTGACGCCCCCGCTGTGGCCGAGCTGGTCGCAAAGGATCTGGGCATCGACGAGGTGCACGCGGGGCTGCTGCCCGCCGACAAGGTCGCGTGGGTCGAAAAGCTGCTGGCCCAGAAGCCCGAGAAGAAGGAGCTTGCCTTTGTGGGCGACGGCATCAACGACGCGCCGGTCCTGATGCGTGCCGACATCGGTATTGCGATGGGCGCGCTTGGCAGTGACGCCGCAATCGAGGCCGCCGACATCGTGCTGATGGACGACGACCCGGCCAAGATCAGCCTGGCCATGCGCATCTCCCGCAAGTGCATGCGCATTGTCTACCAGAACATCGTCTTTGCGCTGGCGGTCAAGGCGCTCTGCCTGATTCTGACCACGCTGGGCATCACCAACATGTGGTGGGGCGTCTTTGCGGATGTCGGCGTCATGATCCTGGCCGTGCTGAACGCGACCCGGATGCTGAATGTGAAAGAGTATCAGTAAAATTGCAATAGAAAAGGCGTGTGCCCGGTGTGGGTACACGCCTTTTTTGAAATGGCTTCCCCCGCGGGGGAAGCTGTCAGTGGCCCAGACCACTGACTGATGAGGGCAGAGTTTACCATCACGACCCGTGCATGGGCCGCAACCGGAAGGCCACCCCTCATCCGCCCTCGGGCGGGGCCTCGGGCACCTTCCCCCACGGGGGAAGGCACTTTACATCAGGCCCTCCGGGTCAAGATACGCGCCGTCCTTCACGCACTCCAAATGAATGTGCGCGCCACCGCTGGTCTCCGCGGGAATGCTGCCGGCGGTGCCCAGCGCGGCGGCGGCTGTCACGCTGTCCCCGGCCTTCACGGCGGGGGCAGCGACGCCGCAGTACCGCCACGCCACGCCGTTTGCGTCCTCGACCTCGACCACACCGCCCCACAGTGCGTCTTCACTCACCGAGACGACCTTGCCCGCCTTGGCGGCGGTCACACTCTCCCCTGCCGGGGCGGCGTAGTCCGCGCCGTTGTGGGTGCGCCAGTCGCCTAAGGTCGCACTGTAGACCAGTTCATTGCCGCTGAACGCCGCCAGCGGCTTCGCGTCCCAGATACCGGGCTTGGTGATGGTCTGTGCGGGCGGCGCAGCAGTGGCCTTCGGGGCCTGCGCTGCAGCAGGCGCAGGGGTGGCCGAGGGCTTTTCCGTTGCGGCGGGTGTGGTCGTCGGCTTGGGCACGTCCTGCGCGGGTTTGTCGATGGCGGTGTCGGGCTGTGTCCAGGCGGAATCATTCTGCAGCGCTTCCTTGCGGGTGCGCGTCAGGTCGGCCACGTTGCTGACAACCGTGCGCAGCGCCAGAATGCCCGCCGCGGTGGCTGCAAACACCATGGCCAGACAGAACAGATACAGCCCTTTTTCCCTGAAAAATTGTTTGATGTGGTTCATCTTCCCCCGTCCTTTACTTGTGAAGGTGTTGTGTATGCCGTTAGTGTGGACGTCCCGCGCGGCTTTATACATGGCAAATACGATACGTTTTGTATAATATGGCCGCATAATACAAATCGACGATATTTCTCTGCAAAATTTCCGTTGCATTTCCGCGCAAAACCGTGTATTATATACTATTGGATTATTATATAGGAGTGTGCCCCGATGTGACGTTATCAGGATGAGCAACCCCAAAATGCAGGGGCGGATTCCATATCCGCTTACCCGTTTCCGCAGGGCACAGCGCCGCGGGCGCATATAGAAGCGCCCCTACGGACTCTATATACAAATACAGGTTAAGGAGTAATCATGGCATCATTGCGCGAAGAAATCGAATCCCGGCGCACATTTGCGATCATCTCGCACCCCGACGCCGGTAAAACCACACTCACCGAAAAGCTCCTGCTCTACGGTGGGGCCATCCAGACCGCAGGTTCGGTCAAGGGCAAGCAGAGCGCCAAGCATGCGGTGTCCGACTGGATGGACATTGAAAAGCAGCGCGGTATTTCCGTTACCTCGTCTGTTCTGCAGTTCAACTATCAGGGCAAGTGCATCAACATTCTGGACACGCCCGGCCACCAGGACTTCAGTGAGGACACCTACCGCACCCTGATGGCGGCGGACTCCGCCGTCATGGTCATTGACGCCGCCAAGGGCGTTGAGGCCCAGACCATCAAGCTGTTCAAGGTCTGCACGCTGCGCCACATCCCGATCTTCACCTTCATCAACAAGATGGACCGCGAGGCCCGCGACCCGTTTGAGCTGATGGAGAACATTGAAGAAATCCTCGGCATCAAGACCTACCCGATGAACTGGCCCATCAGCTGCGGCAAGGACTTCAAGGGCGTCTATGACCGCAATGCCGGGCGCGTGCTGGCCTTTGAGAGTGATGGCCGCGCCAACGGCGTCAAGATGGTCGAGGAGGTCGAGGCCGAGCTGGGCGACGCCCGCCTGGACGACCTGATCGGCGCTGCCAACCATGAAAAGCTGGCCGAGGACATCGAGCTGCTGGACGGCGCTGCCGAGGAGTTTGACCTCGACGCCGTGCAGCACGGCGAGTTGTCCCCCGTGTTCTTCGGCTCCGCTTTGACGAACTTCGGCGTAGAGCCGTTCCTAAAGGAGTTCCTGCGCCTGACCCCCACGCCGCTGCCCCGCAAGGATGCGCAGAGCGGTGAGCTGGTCGAGCCGTGCAGCGAGCAGTTCAGCGGCTTTATCTTCAAGATCCAGGCCAACATGAACAAGAACCACCGTGACCGCATTGCGTTCCTGCGCATCTGCTCCGGCAAGTTTGAGCGCGGCATGGAGGCGTTCCACGTGCAGGAGGGCAAGAACATCAAGCTGGCCACCGGCACGAGCCTGATGGCCGATGACCGTGCCATCGTCAGCGAGGCCTACGCGGGCGATATTATCGGCCTGTTCGACCCGGGCATCTTCTCCATCGGCGACACACTCTGCACCGGCAAAAAGCATGTGCAGTTTGCGGGCATCCCGACGTTCGCCCCCGAGCACTTCGCCCGCGTGACCCAGGTCGATACGATGAAGCGCAAGCAGTTCGTCAAGGGCATGGAGCAGATCGCGCAGGAGGGCGCGATCCAGATCTTCCGCGACCTCGGCGCCGGTATGGAGGAGGTCATCGTCGGCGTCGTCGGCGTTTTGCAGCTGGAGGTTTTGGAGTACCGCCTGAAAAACGAGTACAATGTAGACATCCGTATGCAGACCCTGCCATACGAGCATCTGCGCTGGGTGCTGAACGACCCGGAAGAACTGGACATCAAGCATCTGGACGTGACCAGCGACACCCGCGCCATCGAGGATATGAAGGGCAACCCGCTGCTGCTCTTTGGCAGCCCGTGGAGCATCAACTGGGCCGAGCAGCACAATGAAGCGCTCAAGCTCTCCGAGTTCGGCAACCTGACGTTCTAAGGGGAGGCGTTTCCAATGCTGGCGCAGCTGAAAAAGCACCTGACCCCGCACGAGCTGTGGGAGGATGCGAAATTCTTCTTCCTGCTGAATCTGGGGCTGGTCGCCACGGCGGTGGGCATCGCCGTTTTCAAAACGCCCAATCACTTTGCGTTCGGCGGCACATCGGGTCTCTCCATTGTGCTGGCGACGCTGTTCCCGCGGTGGAATGTCGGCGCGTTCATGTGGTTCATCAACGCGGCGCTCGTCGTGCTGGGGTTCGTCTTTCTGGGTATCAGGTCCATGGGGTGGACGATCTACTCGTCGTTCGCGCTGTCGTTCTACGTCAGTCTGTGTGAGCGGGTCTGCCCCCTTTCCGCGCCGCTGACGAGCGATGCGTTTCTGGAGCTCTGCTTCGCGGTAATCCTGTCCGCCGTCGGCGCGGCCATCGTGTTCAACATCGGCGCGTCCACGGGCGGAACAGATATTGTGGCGATGATCCTGAACAAGTACACAAGTATGCCCGTTGGCCGCGCGCTGATGGTCAGTGACCTTGGTATTGTGCTGGTGGGCGCGTATCTCTACGGGCCTGCCACAGGGCTGTACTGCATCCTGGGCATGATCTTGAAAAGCACCGTCGCGGACAGCGCGATTGAAAGCATCAATCTGCGCAAGGTCTGCACGGTGGTCACCTCCAACCCGCAGCCGGTGCGCGATTTTATCGTGAACGACCTGCACCGTTCCGCCACGATGGAACAGGCCGAGGGTGCCTACACCCACGATGAAAAATGGGTGCTGACCACAGTCCTGACCCGCGGCCAGGCCCAGAAGCTCCGCCTGCACGTCCGCGGTCTGGACGACCACGCCTTTATCACGATTGTGAACAGCAGCGAGATCGTGGGCAAGGGCTTCCGGGCGATTTGAAAAACCAGAGCCTTCCCCCGAGGGGGAAGGTGGCCCCGCAGGGCCGGATGAGGGCGGAGTCTCCCACGGCGGCCAGTTAAAGCTGTGCCGCCCTGTAGGGGCCGGACATGTCCGGCCCTCCGCGGAAAGGCAGGCTCGCACCTGCGAGAAGGCCGCGGGCCGGGCATGCCCGGCCCCAACGAAGCAGCAACCCCGCTATCGGGCAATTGCGGCAAACCCGGCCCTCATCAGTCCGCTTTGCGGACAGCTTCCCCCTGCGCGGGGGAAGCCTTTGCATCGCACCCGTCCTCTTTTGGGCGGGTGCTTTTTCTGTGCATACAGTTGTAATCACTCCGTAAATATGGTATACTTTCTATAAGCATCACCATGCTGCTTACAAACAAAATTTACGAGGGGAACCTCTTTATGAGATATTCAAAACACCTTACCTACGCGGAACGTATGTTCCTGCGGGCGCGGCTGAACCGGGTGCGGCATATCACGCTCGACCCGGATGGGCCGGGCGTTGTGCGCATCCATCTTGTGCCCTGCCATAAGCCGGACCGCGAGACGCCGTTCACGGCCATTCTGAACGGGCAGGACATCCTGCCGCTCAACGTCAGCTGGGCCATTCTGCTGACCAACTTCATCGAGGCTTTAAAGCCCTACACCGGCAAGGAGATACGCCCGGAGGAGTGGAGCGCCATCAACGCGCAGGCCGTGGCTGCGACCCGCAAAATTTACCGCAAGACCGAGTACGCGCAGATCGAGAGCGACCTGAAAACGCTTGTGGACTGCCTGTGTACGATTGCCCGCGGCGGGGAGCCGCCGCTCTCGATTGAACCGGTCAGTCTGGCCGATTATGCACCGCGGATGGCCGCGCCCCACCGCATGGACCTGATGGTCAGCTCGATGGTCAAGGACGGCGCGTGGCACTGCAACCAGAAATGCCTGCACTGCTACGCCGCCAACCAGCCGCTTTCCGCCGTGCCGGAGCTGGACACCGACCAGTGGCTGGCCGTCATTGAGAAATGCCGCAACGCCGGCATTCCGCAGCTGACCTTTACGGGCGGCGAACCGACGCTGCGCCACGATCTGGTCAAGCTCGTGCAGGCGGCACAATGGTTTGTCACCCGCCTGAACACCAATGGCCGGATGCTGACCAGCATGATGTGCAAGGATCTGCACGCCGCCAGCCTGGACGCGGTGCAGATCACGTTCTACTCCGCCGATGCCGACACCCACAACGCGCTGGTCGGCGTGGACGGCTACACCGACACGGTGAACGGCATCAAAAACGCGCTGGCTGCGGACCTGAACGTCAGCCTGAACACACCGCTTTGCAGCCTGAACAGGGACTACCTGTCGGTGGTCAGGTTCGCGCATGAGCTGGGCGTCCGCTACCTGACCTGCAGCGGGCTGATCCCCGCGGGCAATGCCGAGAGCGACGCCAGCCGCGCCGTGCGCCTGACTCCCGCCGAGCTGGAGGATGTACTGCGCCCCGCCATGGAGTACGCCGCCGCAAACGGCATGGAAATCAACTTTACAAGCCCCGGCTGGCTGCCCGAGGAGACGCTGCGCACGCTGGGCTTTACCCAAATCCCCAGCTGCGGCGCCTGTCTGTCCAACATGGCCGTGGCGCCGGACGGCACGGTGCTGCCCTGCCAGAGCTGGCTGACCGGCAAGGGACTGGGCAATATGCTGCGCACCCCCTGGCCGCGCATCTGGCACAGCGGTGCCTGCCGCGCCATCCGCGGCGAGAGCGCCAAAATGGAGCGCCGCTGCCAACTGGGGGCCACCCCGATGCAGGAGGGCTGCTGATGAAGATGAACTTTCTGCGCCGGTTGGCGCTTTTGTGCGCGGTGCTGACCTGCGGTATGCTGCTGGCCCTGCCCGCCGCTGCCGCGGAGGCTGATGCCCCCTACGCCGAGGACGGCGACATGGACTACATCCGCAGCTATGTTGTGACCGTTGACCCGCGGGAGGACGGCTCCGCAGACATCACCTACGACATCGACTGGCAGGTCATCGACGGCGATAAGACCGATTATTTGAGCTGGGTCAAGATCGGCCTGGCCAATTCCAGCGTGGACGAGCTGACCCCGCTGACCGATACGATCTCTGATTTACAGTACACGAGCGACGGCGGCAGCTACGCCAAGGTCGTGTTCCGTCACCGTTACTACGCGCCCGATGTGGCCGCCGCCAACGGCGGGGAGAGCAGCGTACATTTTGCATTCAGCGTGCACCAGAGCCATTTGTTCACAAAAAACGATGACGGTACGGCAAACTTCGCGTTTGCACCCGGCTGGTTCGACGACCTGAGCGTTGAAAATATGCAGGTGCGCTGGCACAATTACGACGGCTTTGTCGCCGATAACACCGGCGTGGACGGCGATTACCTGACCTGGGATTTCGGCGCGATGGGGCACGGCCAGCAGGCCATGGTGCATGTGACGGTGCCTGTCACGAACGCCGCGGCGTTTGACCCCGGCGCAGCCATGACCACCGACGACTATGACAGCGGCGAGGACCTGGACGAGATCATCGGTATGCTGGTGACGCTGGTTGTGGTGCTGCTGGCAATTGCCGTCATCATCATTGCGATAGCCTCCCAGTCCCCGGAGTGGGGCGGCGGCTTCGGCAGCGGGATCGACCCCGACGACTGGTTCTGGTACACGAACGGCGTTCACACGATCCGCTGCGCCCGCTCCGCACCCCCGCCCAGCGGCTACCACCGCACGGACCCGCCGCCGGAGTTCAGGGCGGGCGGCGGCAAGACCCGCGGCGGCGGTGTGAGCCGCCACCACAGCAACCATTCCGGCTGTGCCAGCAGCTGTGCCTGCGCGTGTGCGTCCAGCTGCGCGTGTGCCTGCGCCTGTGCAGGCGGCGGGCGCGCCGGGTGCAGCGTCAAGGATTTTTACACCGTGAAGCTCCCTAAAAAATCTGTAGGGGCCGATGCTTGCATCGGCCCGGAAACCGAGGATAAACGATGAGCCTGGAAGACCAATACGATGCCTGGGTCCGCGGCCTGATGGGCGGCGGCAAGTACGCCGCGACACCGAAGCAGGCTGAGGACGCCAACGACGCCGTGCAGCAGATGCAGGCCCAGCTGGACGCCCTGACCGAGGCCCAGAAGCGCCAGACTGCCGCGGGCAGCGCACTGAACGCCGTGCAGAAGGCAGGGGCCGCCACGGCGGAGAGCGTGCGCAGGATGAGCAGCGAGCTGACGAAGTCGCTCAAGCAGGACGGTCTGCTGGGCGGCACCGTGGCTGCGCCCTCCCCTGCCCCGGCTGCGCCCGCCAAGGCGGATTTTGCCGGAGTGACCGAAAAGATCAAGGCCCAGGTGCTGGGGCAGGATGCCTTTGTCTCGGCGCTGGTCAAGGCGTTCCGCCGCCCGTTTGTGCTGGGCACGGCGGACGACACCGCCCACGCCCGCAGCGTGATGCTGCTCTGCGGCCCCAACGGCACGGGCCGCCACTATGCGCTGCAATGCGTGGTGGACGAGCTGGCCGCCCGCGGTGTGCTGCACAGCGCCGCCGTGGAGACGCTGGATCTGGCGCTCTACCCCGGCCCCGCGCAGGAGAAGCTGTTTTTGCAGGACCTTTACGCGGCGCTGCAGTCCGACGCCGAGGTGCTGACCTTTGAGCATTACGAGAGCTGTGCCGCCAACTACCTGAATATGCTGGCGACGCTGGCGATGGACGGCACGCTGGCATTGTCGAGCCGGTACGTTTTGCAGCGCGGCATCCTCGTGGATGTCGGCACGGCGCTGGCCCCCGGTGCCATCGGCGAGCTGCAGGCCGGCGGCAAGTATTTTGTGTTCTACTCCAACAAGGGCGAGACCGCGCTGGCCGACCACTTTGGGGCAAAGTTTGTGGACGCCGTTGCGGGCGACATCTGCCGCACCGAGGCGTTCACCCCCGAGGCGCTGGCCGCCGTGGCCGCGCGGGAGCTGAATTATCTGGCCCAGCGCACCCGCAGGCAGTGCGGACTGGCGCTGACCATGGGCGCAGATGTGCGTGACCTGCTGGCGTCGCAGTACGGCAAGACCAGCGGTATGCAGGCTATGCGCGACTACTGCGAGACAGTCTACCGCGCGATTGCCGAGTACGTGCTGGATGCCGACGAGACGCCCGCCGACGGCACGCCCGCCGCGCTGACGGCGGAGAACGGCAGGCTGTGCATGGCCGTGAACGGCGGCGACTCCTTTGACCTGCTGGCGCTGCTGCCACAGCAGTACCGCGGCGATGTGGACGCGGTGGAGGCTGAGCTGGACGGCATCATCGGCCTGGATGAAATCAAGAGCTATGTGCGTGACATCGCCAAAAACGTGCAGGCCCAGCAGCGCCGCAAGGCCCAGGGCCTGAAGGTCGCCGAGGTCAACATGCACATGATCTTTACCGGAAACCCCGGCACCGGCAAGACGACGATTGCCCGCATACTGGCCAAGTACCTGAAGGCCATCGGCGCACTGCGCGGCGGCCAGCTTGTGGAGGTCACCCGCGCCGATCTGGTGGGCCGCTATGTCGGCCACACGGCCCCGCTGACGAACTCGGTCATCCAGAGCGCGCTGGGCGGCGTGCTGTTCATTGACGAGGCCTACGCCCTCTACCGCGGCGGTGAGGACAGCTTCGGCCTTGAGGCGATTGACACGCTGGTCAAGGGGATCGAGGACCACCGCGACGACCTCGTCGTGATTCTGGCGGGCTACACGAAGGAGATGCAGCTGTTTTTGAGCGCGAACTCCGGCCTGGCCAGCCGTTTCCCGAATCAGATCGAGTTCCCGGACTACACGGGCGCGGAGCTGTACAAGATTCTGTGCTCGATTGCAAGATCCAAGGGCTACACGCTGGACGCAGCCTGTGAGCTGCCGCTGGTCACCTACTTTGACCGCAAGCAGGCCGAGGACGCCGCCACGAACGGCAACGGACGCATGGCCCGCAACACGCTGGAAAAGGCCATTCTGAACCAGTCCAAGCGGCTTGTTGCCGACCCGGACGCAAGCCTGGAGCTGCTGGTAGTTGGGGATTTTGAGCTGGAGTAAGGTTGAGCTGTAGGGGCCGGGCATGCCCGGCCCGCAGCTTTGCCGTCGCTGCCCATTTAGCAGTTCCTCCGCGGGGCGTCGAGGACGCCGCCCCCTACGGTGGCAGCCCGTGGACTTTCCCGTGGCCGCAAGCGCTCACGGCGGCCAGAGGGCTACCCGCAAACAACTGGATAAACCAAAAAGAGACCGCCTGTTTCAGACGGTCTCTTTACTTTTTGTCGTTTTATCGTGCCGTATAATCCGAATCAAGGTCAGACAGAATCCGCTCGCTGCTCTCGCGGGTGTCCGTCATGCGGACGGCGTTGCGCAGGGGCAGAACGGAGCGCGGCGTGACGGAGAGCTCGTCCACGCCGATGGCGAGGAAGGTCTCGGTCAGGGTCAGGTCTGCGCCCAGCTCACCGCAGATGCCGACCCAGATGCCGTTCTTGTGGGCGTTCTCGGTCACAAGGCGGATCAGGCGCAGCACCGCGGGGTGATGCGGGTCGTAGAAGCGGCCCAGGTCGTTGTTCTGACGGTCACAGGCCAGCGTGTACTGGGTCAGATCGTTCGTGCCGATGCTGAAGAAGTCGACCTCCTTTGCCAGACGGTCACTGTTGATGGCCGCGGCGGGCGTCTCGATCATAATGCCGATCTGCACATCCTCGCTGTAGGGGATGCCCTCGTTTTTCAGCTCGCGGCGGACCTCCTCGCACATGCGCTTGGCCTCACGGACCTCCCAGACGGAGGTGACCATCGGGAACATAATGCCCAGCTTGCCGAATGCGGACGCGCGGAACAGGGCGCGCAGCTGGGTCTTGAAGATCTCGGGCCGGGTCAGGCAGATGCGCAGCGCGCGCATGCCCATGGCGGGGTTATCCTCCTTGGGCAGGTCAAAGTAGCCGATCTGCTTGTCCGCGCCGATGTCCAGCGTGCGGATGATGACCTCCTTGCCGTCCATGTCAGACAGCACCTGCTTGTAGGCTTCAAACTGCTGATCCTCGGTGGGATAGTCCGTCGTGTTCAGGTAGAGGAACTCGGAGCGGAACAGGCCGATGCCGCCGCCGTCGTTGACCTGCACGGCATGCACATCCTCCGGCGAGCCGATGTTGCAGTAGATGCGGATGGTCTTGCCGTCCTTCGTTACGTTGGCCTGGCCCTTGAGCGTTTCCAGCAGGCGCTGCAGGCGCAGCTGCTCGTCGCGCTTTTTCAGCAGGCGGTCACGGGTGTCGTCGTCGGGGTCGATGACCAGCGCACCGGTGCTGCCGTCCGCGATGGCGGCGCGGCCCTCCAGCTCGGGCTTGAGCGCGTCGCCCATGCCGACGATGGCGGGAATGCCCAGCGTGCGGGCCAGAATGGCCGTGTGGCTTGAACCGGAGCCGCCCGCTGTGATGAAGCCCAGGACCTTGGACTTGTCCAGCTGGATCGTCTCGGACGGGGCCAGGTCGTCAGCGCAGAGCAGCACCGGCACATCGGACGCAATGCCGCCCTGCACGATGCCGCACAGGATGCCCAGAATGCGCTGGCTGACATCCTTGACGTCGGCGGCGCGGGCCTGCATATAGGCGTCGTCCATCGAGGCGAACATCTCGGCAAACTGCTCTGACGTGTCGGAGACGGCGGCCTCGGCGTTCATTTTCTGGTTGACGATGCGATCCTCAATGGCCTCCTCGTAGTCGAGGTCCTCGGCCATCATCTGGTGGGTCTCAAACAGCATGGCGGCTTCGTCGCCGGCCTCCTTGCGGGCCTGCTCGGCCAGCACGCCCAGCTGCTCGATTGCGCCGGTCTGCGCACCCTTGAAGCGGTGCCACTCGGCGTCGGTATCCTCCACCGTGTAGCGCTTGATCTCCGCCGTGGCACGGCGGTAAAAGTAAAGCGGGCCAACGCCGACACCGGCGGAAACGCCCTTGCCTTGAATCGTGATCATTGGGGAGCCTCCTTCAAATCAAAACCGCGGCTGCCGTCTTGCTGCGGCGGCCGCGGCCGTACATGATGCCGGAATTACAGATGCTCGTTGAAGAACTTCTCCAGAGCGGGGGCGGCGGTGTCCTCGTCGGCACCCTCGATCTTGACGGTGACGGTGTCGCCGCACTTGATGCCCATGCCCATCAGAGCCATGAGACGGGTGGCGTCAACGGACTTGCCGTTCTTGTCAACAATGGTGACGGTGCTCTGGCAGGTCTTGGCCTCCTTGGCCAGCATGCCGGCGGGACGTGCGTGAATGCCAACGGGCTCTTTGATTGTATAGGTGAATTCTTTCATAGCTTTTTCCTCCCATAGATGCGGTGCGGTAGGGCGCAGCGCAAATAATTAAGCTGTTATTATAATAACATACTCTGCCGCCAACGTCAACGGAAAAAGCTCCAAAAACAAGCTGAATCTTTGGTTGTTTTGGATAAAAGATTGTGTGGAATGTGTACGATTCGTCCATAAATGGGTTGAATCATCATTTCCGGAGAAATTCCCGCAGCACATCCTCCGGGCGGGGCGTGTGCAGCGGGTAGCGTGCGCGCAGCGGCGCGGCGGCACCGTCCATGATGTAAGGCGTGCCGACAAGGTCGAGCATCGCCACATCGTTGTAATTGTCGCCGAAGGCCATGACCTCGTCATGGGCGAAGCCCAGCACGCGGCAGAGCGACTCGACGCCGACACCCTTGTTGGCGGTGGTCGTGTCGATCCAGTACGGGCCCGCCACGGCGCAGTTGGCCTGCTGCCAGCGCGGCACAAAGCGGTCCGCGTACTTTTCCACGCCCTCATGCAGGTAGACCGACACCTTGACGATCTCCTCGGGAATCTCGGACGGGTCAGAGATGACCTTGTAACGGTTGCCGATAAATTGGATGCGGTCCAGCATACCGAGGCCGCGTTCCATCAGATAGGCGCAGTTCTGGCCCGAGAGCATGACCTCGCCCTGGCCGTCGCTGCGGTCCCACAGGTCGTGGGCGATTTCCTCCGCCAGTGCGCGGGGCATCGGGTTCTCGGCAATGCAGTGCTCGTCCTTGAACAGCACGCCGCCGTTCTCGCACAGGAAAACACAGCAGTCGGCCACCGGCGCAAACAGCAGGCGCAGGCTGGTGTACTGCCGCCCGGATGCCGGGCAGAACAGGATGCCGCGGTCATGCAGGGCGCGGATCTGGTCGAAAATTTCGCCCTCCAGCTTTTTGCGGCCATATTGCAGCAGCGTACCGTCAATGTCGCTGCAGATCATTTTGATTGCCATAATACAACTCCTTTGTGATTACGGGAATATTGTAGCACATTTGGCAGGGTGTTTGCAATTTTGTTTGGGTGCGTTATAATTAGTTTTGTAGGGGCGAGCAGTGCTCGTCCGCGGAACCTGGCGGTGGCCGTGAACGGCCCGGGTCGTCGAGGACGCCGACCCCTACAACGTGCGGAAATGCGCGAAAAGAACGGAGATGCAATAGTATGGCTTTCATCACAATAAACCACCATGCCCCTGCCGACAACGGCGCGGCGTTTGTGGCCGAAAACGCCACACTGGCGGGCAGCGTGCGGCTTGAGAAAAACAGCAGCGTCTGGTACGGTGCGGTGCTGCGGGCGGACACCGGGCGCATTGCCATTGGGGAAAACTCCAACGTGCAGGACAACGCCGTGCTGCACACCGGCCCCGGGCTGGATGTGACGGTGGGGCGCGGAACGTCCGTCGGGCACGGGGCCGTTGTGCACGGCTGCACGGTGGGCGACGGCTGCCTGATTGGGATGCACGCGACGATTTTGAACGGCGCGGTCATCGGGGACGGCTGCCTGATCGCCGCGGGGGCGCTTGTGCCGGAGAATATGCAGGTGCCCGCGGGGAGCCTTGTCATCGGCATACCCGGCAAGGTCGTGCGGTCCGTCAGCGCGGCACAGGCTGCCGCCATCAAGGCCAACGAAGAAGAATATCTGGAATTGGCGAGGGCGCACGCAGAGGCAAAATAACCGCGGTATGCGCTTTTGCCGGAGACGTAGGGCGGCCAGCCCTCTGGCCGCCGCGGAGGGGTCAAGACCCCTCCCTACAAATCAACCGTTAAAGGGGCGCCAACGGCAAAGCTGCCCCCCGGGCATGCCCGGCCCCTACAGAGCAATAAAAAAACAGGATGCTGTCTTGCGAAACGGCATCCTGTTTTTTATGGAATTTACTTCAGCACCGCGCCCAGATTGGCGCTGGTGACCAACCTTGCGTACCGTGCCAGCCAGCCGGTCTTGATGTTCGGCTCGGGCTGGACGTAGGCGGCCTTGCGGGCGGCAAGCTCGTCGCCGCTGACGGCCAGGTGGATGGACGCATTCGGAATGTCGATCTCGATGGTGTCCCCTTCCCTGACCAGACCGATGGGGCCGCCGGAGGCTGCCTCGGGGCTGACGTGGCCGATGGCCGCGCCGCGGGACGCACCGGAGAAGCGGCCATCCGTGATGAGTGCCACGGTGGTATCCAGCTTCATGCCCGCCAGTGCGCTGGTGGGGTTGAGCATCTCGCGCATACCGGGGCCGCCCTTGGGGCCCTCGTAGCGGATGACCACCACGTCGCCCGGGACGATCTGGCCTGCGTAGATGGCCGCAATGGCGGTCTCCTCGCTGTTGAACACGCGGGCCGGGCCGGAGTGCTGCTGCATCTCGGGGGCCACAGCGCTGCGCTTGACCACGCAGCCGTCCGGAGCGATGTTGCCCCACAGGATCTGCAGGCCGCCGGTCTGGGAGTAGGGGTTCTCGATGGGGCGGATGGCCTTTTCGTTCAGGATGTGGGCACCCTTGATGTTCTCCCACAGGGTCTTGCCGGTCACGGTAGGCACATCCAGATCCAGCAGGCCCTTCTTGGCCAGCTCTGCCTGCACAGCGGGAATTCCGCCTGCGGCATAGAGGTCGGGCATGTGGGTGGGGCCTGCGGGGGCCAGATGGCAGAGGTTGGGGGTCCTGGCGCTGATCTCATTGAAGAGCTTCAGGTCGATGGGCACACCGGCCTCGTAGGCAATGGCCAGCAGATGCAGGACGGTATTGGTGGAGCAGCCCAGCGCCATATCGCAGGTCAGTGCGTTGCGGATGGAGCGCTCGTTGATGATCTGGCGGGCGGTGATGCCCTTGTTGACCATGTCCATGATGGCCATACCGGCGTGCTTTGCCAGCTGCAGGCGCTTGGAGTAGACTGCCGGAATGGTGCCGTTGCCGGGCAGGGCAATGCCGATGGCCTCGCACAGGCAGTTCATGCTGTTGGCGGTGTACATGCCGGAGCAGCTGCCGCAGCTGGGGCAGCAGTTGCAGGTGCAGTCTTCCAGCTGCTCGTCGGTGATCATGCCGGCTTTGTAAGCGCCCACGGCCTCGAACATCTTGGAAAGGCTGACTTCCTCGCCGCCGTAGCTGCCGGCCAGCATGGGGCCGCCGGAGCAGACCACCGCGGGCACATCCATGCGGACCGCGGCCATGACCATGCCAGGCACGATCTTATCGCAGTTGGGCACCAGCACCAGGCCGTCCAGCTGATGGGCCATCAGCATGGTCTCCACGCTGTCGCAGATCAGCTCGCGGGAGGCCAGGGAGTACTTCATGCCCACATGGCCCATGGCGATGCCATCGCAGACACCAATGGCAGGGATCAGGATGGGGGTGCCGCCCGCCATCTCCACACCGGCCTTGACGGCATCGGCGATCTTATCCAGATTCATGTGGCCGGGCACGATCTCGCTGTAAGCGCTGACCACGCCGATCAGCGGGCGCTCCAGCTCTTCGGGGGTGTAACCCAGTGCATAAAACAGACTGCGGTTCGGCGCACGCTCCGAGCCTTTGGTCACATTATCGCTTCTCATAATATCCTCACCTTACTTCTTCAGCCAGCTCATCATGCTGCGCAGCTCTGCGCCCACCTTCTCGAT
>ERZ772969.690-NODE-690-length-30460-cov-7.892090_pt1 | contig 30460 bp, 23 predicted proteins | sample MGYA00511676_ERZ772969 | MGnify/ENA primary metagenome ERZ772969 (study PRJEB29015, sample SAMEA2737651) | human gut metagenome | biome: human gut; feature: human-associated habitat; material: faeces | place: China | collected 2012 ... | reverse complement strand
CCAAAGGCTTCGCGAAGAGAACGACAGGCTGATGGACATTGTGGTACAGATGAAAGGTACACTGAACCGCCTGGTAAAAGCGTATATTACAGAAAGTAAATAGGAGAATGCGGCTGCACAGAACTGATCGGGCAGCCGTGGATAGAAATAACCGCGGATGGCTGCGAAAGGCAGCAGGTCCGCGGTTATTTCGCAGGAATTCAATGTCCTGTTTACTGGACGACACCGGCCGTATTTACAGTCCAGATCGTTCCGTTCGCATCTTTGATATCTTTATATCCACGTCCAAGCTCCGGTTTCGCTGTGGAAGTGGAGGAAGCGGACGCTTTCTGTACATTTCCGGCTGTTCCGACAAGGTAGGTGGTGCCGTTTAAGTCCGCCGGTGCATATCTCTGGTCGGCAGTGGCGTCCTGTCTCTTTCCGTATACATAGAGGATGCCGTCGCGGAGTCCATGGTATCCCTGACCTTTCTTGTCGCCGTCGGTGTGGAAGAACCAGTTCTCGGTCTCACCCGTCTCCTCATTGAAGATCGTCTGTTTTCCTGTCTTCATGATGCCGTCCTCGCCGAAGCAGAAGTTCGCGATCTCATCGTTCGCCACATTCACGATCTGTCTTCCGGTCTGCATGATGCCGAGATCACTGAAGGCGTATTTTTTCGCGTTGATCGTGAAGAGAGAATTCCCCTTTTTCGTGGAAACGTATGGTTTTCCTGCTTTAAAGCAGAAGGTGTACACCTCGTCGGCTTCGTGGATCCCGGAAATCCCCTCAATGGAGTGAAAACCTTCGGCGCGTTTTCCGTCCCCGGACGGTCCGTAGTACTGATAATCTGTGACGTTCGGGACAGCTGCATTGCTGTCGGTCGCGTCCGCATCGCTCCCGGACGGCATCAGGACCCAGCCTGTCTGCATTTTTCCGTCGATGAAGGTGTAGTAATTTCCGTCGATCTTCTTGTCATACTGGGTAGTCACCATCTTTCCGTCGGAGTTAAAGTAGTACCAGCTCTCAGAAGATCCCGGCACATGACTGTTTTCCTCCAGGCGGATCCATCCGGTCTTCATCGCCCCGTCTTTTTCTGTTCCAAGATAGTAAGTAGCTCCGTCGATCTCCGTCTTTCCTGTCGCCATATGGCCGGACTCGTCAAAATAGTACCATTTAGAGTCAAATTTTACCCATTTGGAGACAGCGGACTTTCCATCCTTTTCAAAGTAGTACCAGAAGGTATCGGGAGTCTCCGGGGAGTCCGGATCTTCCTCATTCTTTAATTCTACCCATGCACTTGTCACCATTTTTCCTTCGCTGTCCACATAATATTCGTCGATCTTCGCATCGGTTACGATCTGACCGTTCTCACCAAGATAGTACCAGTCTTCCCCGCGCTTTCTCCATGCATCGGTGGTGAGGTACCCGTCTTCATCGTAATAGACCTTTGCATCTCCTTCTGTCACCCATCCGTGGGATGCAGCGTAAGCCGGCAGCCCGGAGACCATTGTCATGAATGCTGCTGCGGATAAGACAGCGGCGATCCTTGTCTGTTTTTTCATAATATCCTTCTCTCCTTTTTGATATGAAATCATGCTCTTGTCCGGCAGGTCAGAAGCTTGTGGACAGGACGGATCGGCAGCAGCTCCTGAGATCATGCCGTACAGTTGTTTTTGTTTACCGGCTGATTATAACAGTCTGTGATGACGGAATTCCAGTGTGGGTTCCTGGCATATCTGGAACACCGTGGAAAGGATTTCACCGGGTGGAAAAAACGGAAAACAAAGGGGAAAAAATGCCCCGGGGATCCCCTGAAAATCCCGTTAAAAACATGATTTACTGGACTGTATGCGGTCCGCATGGTATAATCGAGGAAGGTATACCCGGCGCAGACTCAGCCATGTGTCTGGGGGAAAAGGAAGGTCAATATGGCTGGAATCTGACAGTTTGAGAGAGGAGAAGGTTTCACTTATGAGAATGAAAGTTTCTGATTATATTGCCCAGAAGCTGGTAGACGAGGGGATCACCGATGCATTTATGGTGACCGGAGGCGGTGCGATGCACCTGGATGACGGACTCGGACATCAGCCGGGACTTCACTGCTATTTTAACCACCATGAACAGGCATGCGCCATCGCTGCGGAGGCGTATGCGAGAATCCACAACAAGATCGCCGCGCTCTGCGTGACGACAGGCCCTGGCGGAACAAACGCGATCACGGGCGTTGTCGGCGGCTGGCTCGACTCGATCCCGATGCTCGTTTTATCCGGACAGGTCCGCTACGACACGACGGCCCACAGCACAGGTCTGGGGATCCGCGCGATGGGAGATCAGGAATTTGAGATCACAAAGGCAATCGACTGTATGACAAAGTACAGCGAGATGGTGCTGGATCCGATGCGGATCCGCTTCTGCCTGGAAAAGGCCCTTTATCTGGCACAGACAGGAAGACCTGGTCCGTGCTGGCTGGACATCCCGTTAAATGTCCAGGGCGCGTATATCGAGACGGAATCCTTGCTGGGATTCGATAAAGATGATTACGAGGCGGGCGGCACCGGCTGGTCCGGACATGGAACCGGATGTTCCGGATGCACGATCTGCATGATGAATAAAATTGAAGGAAAACCGGCTATGATCCCGTCCGATGTGAGCGGACGGGGAGAAAAGCGCGTGAAACTTCCGGACCCTGTGACAGTAGAACAGGCGAGAGAAATCTTAAAGAAGGTTCGCGAGGCAAAACGCCCGGTGATCAATGCCGGAAACGGGATCCGGATCGGAAAAGCGTTTGACGTATTTACAAGAGTCGTGAAAAAGCTCGGGATCCCGGTCGTTACCGGCTGGAACAGCATCGACTGCATGTACGATACAGACCCGCTCTATGTGGGACGTGCCGGACATATGGGCGACCGCGCCGGAAACTTTGCGGTTCAGAACAGCGACCTCTTATTATCGCTGGGAAGCCGTCTTTCCATCCGCCAGGTTGGCTACAATTACCCGACATGGGCGAGAGCAGCGTATGTGATCTACAATGACATCGACGCGGAAGAGTTAAAGAAACCGACGGTCCACGTTGATATGCCGGTCCATGCGGACGTGAAGGATCTTCTCGAGAAGCTGGAACTCGTTCTCGATGAGGAAGAATTTGATCCGAACGGCGGTGCAAAGGACAAAGAGGCAGTGGACAGCTGGATCCGTCAGTGCCAGACCTGGAAAGAAAAATATCCGGTCGTTCTGCCGAAACATTATGAGGCCGGAGACGATGAGCCGGCAAACGTCTACGCGGCGATCAAGGAGATCAGCAAACGCGTGGAGGAGGATGTGATCACGGTTGTGGGCAACGGCTCCGCGTGCGTGGTAGGCGGACATGCCTATGAGATGAAGAAAGGACAGCGGTTTATCAGCAACTCTGCGATCGCTTCCATGGGTTACGACCTCCCGGCGGCGATCGGTGCATGGGTGGCGGACCATACAAAGGATATTATCCTTGTGACCGGTGACGGAAGCATCCAGATGAACCTTCAGGAACTTCAGACGATCATCCATCACCACATGGGCATCAAGATCTTCCTGATCAACAACGGCGGCTACCACTCCATCCGTCAGACCCAGAGGACCCATTTCCATGAGCCGCTCATCGGAATCGGCGTGGACAGCCATGACTTAAGCTTCCCGAGTATGGAGAAACTTGCCTGGGCTTACGGCTATCCGTATGTGGCGGCGCATCACAACAGCGAGCTTGATGCTGCTGTGGAGAAGACACTTGCGACGGAAGGTCCGGTGATCTGTGAGATCTTTGTTGATATGAAGCAGGGATTTGAGCCAAAGGCATCTGCGAAGATGCTGCCGGACGGAACGATGGTATCTGTACCGCTTGAGGATCTTGCGCCGTTCCTTCCGGAGGAAGAACTCAAGGAGAATATGTATATCCCGCTGGTGGAAAATAAGTAGGTTTGTCAGTGACGCAGGTCTGCGCACTTGCTGCGCTGACCTTAATAAAGGATAGGAATGAAGGCAAAAATCCCATCGGCACAGCCGATCCGGAATGGATTTTTGCTCGTAGCTGTGAAGGTACTGAACAGCTGCGTTTGTCAGAGGAAAGGGGCAGCATAATATGAATATCATCATGACAGGCGCGACGAGTTTTGTCGGCGCGGCGACAGTTCGGGAACTCTTGCGGAGAGGACATACGGTTACTGCCATCGCGCGCCCCGCGTCCTCAAAACTCGGCATGACCCTTGACGGAAACGAGGAGGCGCTTTTATCCGGGCGGCTTCTCGTGACTGAAAACGATCTCTCCGAGCCGGAACAGCTTCTGGAAAAAGTGACAAAGCCGCAGGATGTCTTCTGCCACTTCGGCTGGGGCGGTTCCGGAAGTGCGTCGAGAACAGACCGGGCGCTTCAGGAAAAAAATCTGGAGATCTCCCTGGAGACGATCCGGACTGCGAAGGCACTGGGATGTAAAAAGTTCCTGTTCTCCGGATCCCAGGCAGAATACGGAATGCACCGGGATCTGATCACGGAGGAGACGGCCTGCGAGCCGAAATCCCTCTACGGCGAAGCGAAGCTCGCGATGCGCGAAAAGGGCGAAACGCTCTGCGGGGAGCTCGGCCTGCGTTACATTCATGCGCGGATCTTCAGCGCCTACGGACCGGGAGACCACCCGTGGACGTTAGTCGAATCCTGTCTGGACGCATTTTTGAACAACAGGGAGATGTCCCTCGGCGCCTGCACGCAGAACTGGAATTTCCTCTATATCGATGATCTGGCGAGAGGAATGGCGGCACTCTGCGAGGCGGAGGAAACGGCATTTGAGGGGATCTCAAATCCTGTCTTTAACTTCGGAGGCGCGGAGACAAAGGTATTAAAGGATTTCGTGGAGGAGATCCATACACTCTGCGGCGGAAAGGGCGAAACCCGATACAATACCCGCGGGGAAAATGCGGAAGGTCTGATCAACCTGATGCCGTCCATTGAGAAATTAAAGGCGGTGACGGGATGGAAGCCGGAAGTCGACTTTAAGACCGGCATTACCCGGATGATCGCACTTAGGAAAAGGACCGTATAGAGAGGAAAAACGGGGAAACTCGGGCAGGACCGGCTGCGGTGGTGCATAGCGGATCCGGATCGACAAAAAATGCCGTGAACACTGCCCGGTATTGACAAAACAGAAAAAATGGTTACAATGATAAAAGTTAAAGATCAGGTAACAATTATTTAAGGAAGAAGAAAATATAACATGAAAAAAATCAGCGTTTTGATTCCATGCTATAACGAGGAGGAGAATGTCGTTCCGATCAGTGAAGCGGTCATCGGCATCATCACAAAAGAGCTGCCGCAGTACGACTACGAGCTGGTCTTTATCGACAATGACTCCACGGATAAGACGAGAGAACTGCTCAGGATGCTCTGTGCAAAGAACCCGAAGATCAAGGCGATCTTCAATGCGAGAAACTTTGGACAGTTCAACTCCCCATATTATGGAATCCTTCAGGTAACCGGTGACTGCGTGATCTCCATGGTCGCAGATTTCCAGGATCCGGTGGAATTGATCCCGAAGTATGTCCATGAATGGGAGAATGGCTATAAGATCGTTATCGGGATCAAGACGAGCAGCAAAGAAAATCCGGTCATGTACTGGCTCAGAAGCTGCTATTACAAACTGATCCGTAAATTGTCTGATGTAGAGCAGATCGAACATTTCACGGGATCCGGTCTCTATGACAGACAGTTTATCGAAGTGTTAAGAAATTTGGATGATCCGACTCCGTTCCTTCGCGGAATTGTCGCGGAGCTTGGATTTAAGAGAAAAGAGATCCCGTATGAACAGCCGAAGCGCCGCGCGGGGAAGACTCACAATAACTTCTATAAATTATACGATGCGGCGATGTTAAGCTTCACCTCCTACACGAAAGCGGGACTGCGCCTTGCGACATTCTTTGGCGCATTTTGCGGCGGGATCAGTTTTCTTGTCGGAATGGTATATCTGATCATGAAGCTCCTCTACTGGGACCGCTTTGCGGCAGGTATGGCGCCGCTTCTGATCGGAATGTGTTTCCTTGGTTCGGTCCAGATCTTCTTTATCGGACTGCTCGGCGAGTATATCATGAGCATCAATACCCGTGTGATGCACCGTCCGCTTGTTGTCGAGGAGGAGCGGATCAATTTTGACACGCCGGCTGCGCAGGAGGAAGTATGAAATACAGTGTTGAAGTGATGAGAGTCCGTGAGCAGACGATCCAGTTAAATGGCTGGGCTGTGGAAAATGACCCGGATTCCGTGATCACATACCGGATCGAGGACGAAGCGGGGAATCCGGTGGATGCGAAGATCGTTCCGACAAGGCGGGACGACGTGAGCCAGATCTACTACAAAAAGATCATCGACCGCGATCTCGGGTTTGATATCCGTTTCCCGTATGAACATGGAAAGATCTACTATCTTGTAATCTGCGGGGAGAAGAAGACGACCCGCGTGAAATACAGCGATATGATGATCCGCAAAAAGACAGGAGCGGCGAACCGCAAAGTCCAGAAACTTATGAACCTGATGAATATGGAGACGGTTCATGTTGCCTGGGATTTCCTGAAAGAGAATGGTCTGAAAGCCCTGATCTTAAAATCAAAGCATAAGATCCAGGGAATCGATGACGATTACGACTACGCAGAGTGGTGGAATCTCACAAAACCGTCGGAGGAAGAGCTGGAAGCGCAGAAAAAAGAGACCTTTGAGTATATGCCGAAGTTCTCCATCGTGATCCCGGTCTATAAGACTCCGGAGAAATTTTTAAAGGAAATGCTGGATTCCATCGTGGAGCAGACCTACGCGAACTGGGAACTCTGTATCGCGGACGGCAGCCCGGCAGGAGAGAGCGTTGAGAATGTATTAAAGAAATATGCGGAGAAAGATTCGAGGATCCGGTATAAGGTTCTGGGCGAAAATCTCGGAATTTCCGGTAATACCAACGCGGCTCTCGAGATGGCGGAGGGCGATTTTGTTGTCCTTGCGGACCATGATGACCGTCTGACACCGAATGCGCTCTTCGAGTGCGCGAAAAAACTGAATGAAAACAGATCATGTGATGTCCTCTATTCCGATGAGGACAAGCTGGATATGGATGGAGATGAACTGTTTGACCCGCATTTTAAGCCGGATTTCAATCCAGACCTTCTGACGAGCGTCAACTATATCTGCCATCTGTTCGTGGTGAAGAAAGAACTGCTTGATAAAATCGGCGGTTTCCGGGCGGAGTATGACGGAGCCCAGGATTATGACTTTATCTTCCGCTGTACGGAGAATGCAGAGAAGATCTGCCATATCCCGAAGGTCTTATACCACTGGCGCTGCCATCCGAATTCCACGGCGAGCAACCCGGAGAGCAAGCTTTACGCCTTCACAGCCGGTTCCCGCGCGATCATGGACCACTATAAGAGAGTGGGGATCGAGGCGGAGAAAGTGGAAAAAGGCGTGGACTACGGCATTTATCACACGACATTTAAGATCAAGGGAGATCCGCTTGTCTCCGTGATCATCCCGAACAAGGACCACACCGTCGATCTCGACAACTGTATCCGCCCGATGCTGACGGAAGGGACGTACAAGAACCTCGAGTTTGTCATCGTGGAGAACAACAGCACGGAACAGGCGACATGGACCTACTATGAGAAGATCCAGAAGGAATTCCCGAATGTACACGTTGTCCGCTGGGAGCGGGAGTTCAACTACTCCGCGATCAACAACTTCGGCGTACAGCATGCAAAGGGCGAATACCTTCTGTTCATGAACAACGATATCGAGCTGATCGCAAAGAACTTTGTCGAGGAGATGCTCGGCTTTGCCCAGAGAGAGGACGTCGGAATTGTCGGCGCAAGACTTCTCTATGAGGATGATACGATCCAGCACGCCGGCGTTGTCATCGGATTCGGCGGCATCGCGGGACACACGTTTATCGGTCTCCACAAATCTGAGAACAGCTACTTCAACCGGGCAATGTGCGCCCAGGATTACAGCGCCGTCACAGCGGCCTGCATGATGAGCAAGCGCTCCGTATTTGACGCCGTGGGCGGATTTACGGAGGAACTTGCCGTCGCATTCAATGATATCGACTACTGCATGAAGGTCAGAAAGCTCGGAAAACTCGTGGTCTATGCTCCGTATGCGGTGCTGCATCATTACGAATCGAAGTCCCGCGGTCTTGAGGATACTCCGGAGAAAGTGGCGAGATTCAACCGCGAGATCGCAACCTTCGCGAAGCGCTGGCCGGATATCTTAAAGAACGGAGATCCTTATTACAACCCGAACCTGACGCTGCGGAAATCAAATTTTGCTCTGCGGGACCTGAAAAAGGAGAAGATCGGGGAACCATATAAACTGGAGGTACCGTTAGACGAATGAAGACAACGATCATAATCCCGAATTATAACGGACTCTCGTTTATGGAACCGTGCTTTGAGGCTCTGGATAGACAGACGACAAAGGATTTTAAGATCCTTGTGGTGGACAACGGATCCACGGACGGAAGTGTGGAGTGGCTGAAGGAGAAACAGATCCCGTCGATCTTTCTTCCGGAGAACACCGGCTTTTCCGGTGCGGTCAATGTCGGGATCAAGGCGGCGGATACTCCGTATGTGATCCTCTTAAATAACGATACGAAAGTGGCTCCGCACTATGTGGAAGCGTTGGAGCGGGCCATGGACCGGTCGGAGAAGATCTTTTCCGTCAGCAGCAAGATGATCCAGATGTATCATCCGGATCTCATGGACGATGCCGGAGATATGTACAGCGTTCTCGGCTGGGCATTCCAGCGAGGCGTTGGACGTCCGGAAGGTCTTTATAAAAAAAGCTGCCGCGTGTTTACGGCCTGTGCCGGCGCGGCGATCTACCGCAGGGAAGTGTTTGAGACGATCGGATACTTCGATGAGATGCACTTCGCGTACCTTGAGGATATCGATGTGGGATACCGGGCAAAGCTTTACGGATATGACAATGTGTTCTGTCCGGAAGCGGTGGTGTACCATGTGGGAAGCGGGACCAGCGGTTCCAAATATAACTCCTTCAAGGTAAAACTTGCGGCGAGAAACAATGTCTATTTAAATTATAAGAATATGCGGGGGTGGCAGCTGCTCTTGAATTCCCCGTGTCTTCTGGCCGGTACTTTTGTGAAATTCCTGTTCTTTAAGAAGATGGGATTCGGAAAAGATTATGTGGCCGGGTTCCTTGAGGGGATCAGAACACTGAAAAACTGTAAGCGTGTTCCTTCCTTTAAGGGAAGATTAAAGCGGGAGATCGGGATCCAGATCGAGCTGATCGCCGGCACCGCAGTTTATATTTATGAGTTTTCCAGGAGACAGGCAGCAAAGCTGAAAGTCAAAGCCTGAATTGCAATTCAACGGTTGCTGCAGTGCGCGGACAGGGAATGTCCGCGTACTGTAACCGATATTTTACGGAAATCTCAGATTTTCTTAAGAAAACGTTTATTTGCAAACAGGAAAAATTTATGTATACTATGTATGCATAATTTTATGATGGCGGTACTATGCTCTGACCGGGCTGTCACCATTACAATGCTGCGGAACAATAAAACCGGCAGCATTTTCCTTGGAAAACAGGGTGAAATCATATGATCAAAGACAATCAAAAGAGCCTCAACCGTTTTCATGTGGTGCTTGATGCCTGCGTGACCGCGTTCTCTTATCTGCTCGCATGGTTTATCGTGATCGGAAGCGGATGGGCGAACCAGCTTGGAAAACGGACACTTGAGGTCGGATTTTATTTTGGCGCGCTGCTCGTTATTATTCCGGCGTATCTGCTTTTGTACTCCTTATTTGGACTGTACACCCCAAAGCGTGTGCTTGGGCGCAGAAACGAATTCGGAAAGATCTTTAAGGCAAACTCGATCGGATTTTTAATTTTCGGTCTTGTCCTGTACCTGGGAAGAAAAGAGCCGCACCTCTACAACTTCTCCCAGAGGCTGGTTGTATATTTCTACGTTCTGAACGTGGCATTTATGACGATCGAGCGGAACGGGATCCGGATCGTGCTCCGGTCCATGCGCTCGAAAGGATACAATCAGAAACATATCCTTTTGGTAGGATATTCCTCCGCGGCAGAAGGTTTTATCGACCGGGTGAATAAGAATCCGGAATGGGGATACAGGATCCGCGGGATCATTGATGATACGAAGGAACGCGGAAGTGAGTATAAGGGAGTTAAGGTCATCGGTTGTGTCGAGGACCTTGATTATATTTTAGAGCAGAACAGTCTCGATGAGATCGCCGTTACACTGAGCCTTGGCGAATATGAAAAGCTCCGCCATATTGTTGCGCTCTGTGAAAAATCCGGCGTACACACGAAATTTATCCCGGATTATGGGAATATTATCCCGACGATCCCCTATATGGAGGATCTCCAGGGACTACCGGTGATCCACATCCGCCGTGTTCCGCTAAATGATCCGGTGAATGCAGCGATCAAGAGAGCTGTGGATATCGTGGGTGCGATCGTGGGGATCGTTTTATTCTCCCCGATCATGCTGATCGTGGCACTGCTCATCAAACTGACATCTCCGGGACCGATCATTTTCTGTCAGGAACGGGTCGGACTTCACAACCGCCCGTTTAAGATGTATAAGTTCCGTTCCATGACGGTCCAGGATCCAAGTAAGGAAAAGAGCCGCTGGACGACAAAGGGAGATGCCCGTGTAACTCTCATCGGAAAAATCATCCGCCGTACAAGCATCGATGAGGTTCCACAGTTTTTCAATATTCTCATGGGGGATATGAGTCTTGTGGGACCGAGACCGGAACGGCCGTTTTTCGTTGAAAAATTTAAGGAAGAAATCCCGCGATATATGATCAAACATCAAGTCCGTCCCGGTCTTACCGGTTGGGCACAGGTGAATGGTTATCGTGGAGATACCTCGATCATTAAGCGGATCGAGCACGATCTCTACTATATCGAGAACTGGACGCTTGGTCTTGATTTCAAGATCATGTTCTTAACAGTTTTCAAGGGATTCATCAATAAAAACGCTTACTAATACGAGGACAAATGACATGAATTATGAAGACGAATTAGACCGTTCGCGCGCAAGAAAAAGCAGACGGCGTGAGAGCGAAAGGGAGACAGCTGCAAAGCATCATTCCCACGAGACAGAAAATCTGTATTCCATGAGTGCGGATCCGGGAAGCCGGGCAGGGCGCGCAGCAGCGAAGAGCCATGGCGCAGGTTCTCATAACCACAAGAGACGCAAAAACGGAAACAAAAAGAAAAAGATCATCATCGGTGTTCTGATCGCACTGATCGTTCTGGTGCTTGGGTTCTCCGGAGCTGTCTACGCATATATCCAGCACAACTTCGGAAAAATGAACGGACAGAATGAGTTCGATCTGAAAGATGTTCTGAATGAGAATATCTCTCTGGAAATGAGGGATAAGATGGAAAAAGGATACTGGACCATCGCCGTGTTTGGTCTGGATTCCCGTGACGGATCGACCGGAAAGGGAAGCCAGTCCGACGTTATCATGATCGCAAACTTAAATCGTGAGACAGGTGAGATCAAACTGGCATCCGTATTCCGTGATACTTACCTGAATGTGAACGATAAGAACACATACAATAAGATCAATGCGGCATACGCCCAGGGCGGTCCGGAACAGGCTGTCAAGGCATTAAATAAGAATCTGGATCTCAATATCACGCACTATGTTGCATTCAACTGGAAAGCAGTCGCGACTGCGATCAATATCCTTGGCGGTGTTGATATCGATATCAGTAAATCTGAGTTTTATTATATCAATGCATTTATCACAGAGACTGTAAAAGGTACCGGAATCGGATCTGTTCAGTTGAAGAGCGCCGGTGTGAACCACTTAGACGGTGTCCAGGCCGTTGCTTACGGACGTCTCCGTCTGATGGACAGTGACTACGCGCGTACCGAGCGTCAGAGACTTGTCATCCAGAAGGCATTTGAGAAGGCAAAGAAAGCAGATTTCGCGACCTTAAACAGCCTTGTGGGAAATATGTCCGCAATGTGTGCAACAAACATCAATGTCAATGATCTTCTTCCGATGGTGAAGAATATCACAAAGTATCATCTCGGCGACAGCATGGGATTCCCGGCAGCACGCGGAGAGAAGAAGATCAAGATCGGAAAAAACAACGCGGCCTGCGTTATCCCGCAGACGCTTGTCAGCAACGTGACAAGTCTCCATAACTTCCTCTATGCGGAGGAGAATTACACGCCGTCGAGCACTGTTCAGACGATCAGCAGCAAGATCGCCTCGGCTACAGGACTCAGCAAGGCAGGCAAGGAGATCGACCATGTAGCGACTGACCAGGGCTATATCCCGAAGGGAGCGACAGAGACTACAACACTTTCTGCTGAGGAAGAAAGCAAGAAGGAGAGTCAGGAAGAGTCCCAGATGGAATCCATGCTCAACGAGTCCAGAAAAGAATCGGAGAGTACAAAGGAGACTGAGACGGGACCGGATGGAAAGCCGATCGAGACTTCTTCCGGAAGTCATGAGAGCAGCAGCGCGGCTTATGAGACGGATGAGCATGGAAATATCTATGTGAAACCGACGGAGAGCCATGCGGCGAGCCCGACGGATGAAGCGGAGACCTCCACAGAGGCATTCCGTCCGTCAAATCCGCAGGAGACAACAGCGGAAGCACCGGTCGGACCGGGATATGAGCATTCCACCGCGGCAGTACCGGAGGCGACAACGAGCGCCGGTCCGGCATCCCAGTCAGAAGCACAGAGCTCCGTGACAGTTCCGGGCGGTGCAGTCGCACCGGAAGGTCCGGCAGCAGGAGTATAAGGAGCGCAGGAGGGCCGGAAATCCGCTCCTGTAGGATCATGGTGATCGAATGACTGCGGGAAGCTGCTATGGCGGACCGAAGAATGTAAAAAGTTCAGGATCATAAAGAGAAAAGACGCATCGTCTGATGAGTCCGGAGTGAAAATTCCGGGCGGTCAGGCGGTGCGTTTTTTTCTGTATTTACGCGAACAACGGGCCAAAGTCCGCGCTTGCGCGAGACCTTGGCGACTGTCGCGATAACAAGGGGAAACTCGCGAAGCGTGTTTTCACTTGTTTGAGAGAACTGGTTTTACCCGGCTATATTTTTAAACGAAATTATGAATTTACAATTTACATAGATTATACAAACTAGTTACCGAATCATGGTTTTTGCATTTTTTGTTTCGTGATAAAAATATTACTGTACAGAGAAAGAAAAACAAAAACAAAGACCTTTTGAGGAGGAGAAAGAAATTATGAAAACAGGAAAAGTAATGGCACTTGCAGGTGCAGGAGTTTTAGCAGTCAGCATGATGACAGGATGCGGAAGCAGCAGTACAGCATCCACAACAGCAGCAGCGACAACAGCGGCAGCAGACACGACCGCAGCGGCAGCAGATACAACGGCAGCAACCGAGACAGCAGCGCTCACAGGTTCCATCACAGCAGCAGGTTCTTCCGCATTAAAACCGCTCGTTGATGATGCAGCAGACATGTTCATTGAAAAATATCCGGACGTTTCCATCACGATCGACGCCGGTGGATCCGGAGAAGGTTTAAAGCAGGTTTCTGAGGGAACCGTAAACATTGGTAACTCCGATGTAGAGGCATCCGCAAAGCTTGACGAGGCACAGGCAAAAGAGCTGGTTGACCATCAGGTATGCGTTGTCACAATGGCACCGATTGTAAACAACGATGTCAAAGAGGGCGGCGTTGAGGACCTCACAAAACAGCAGCTCATCGATATCTTCACAGGAAAGACAACAAACTGGAAAGAGGTTGGCGGACCAGATGAGAGCATTGTTCTTGTAACAAGACCGACATCTTCCGGTACAAGAGCAACCTTCCAGAAATACGCTCTCGACGGAAACGAGGAAGCTTCCAACACTTCCATGGAAACAGATGATTCCGGTGTTCTTCTTCAGAATGTAAAAGATACGAAGGGTGCGATCGGATATGTAGCACTTTCCTATCTGACAGGTGATGCGGGAGTTGCAACCGTAGCGATCGATGGCGCAGAGCCGACACTTGAAAATACATACGCTGGAAAATATCCGGTATGGACATTCGAGCATATGTACACAAAGGGCGAGCCGGATGAGGTTGTAAAGACATTCCTTGACTACATCATGTCCGATGAGTACGGTGCAAAGATGGAGTCCTTAGGATACGGCGTATCTTCCAAGATGACAAATACCGAGCATTAAGACAAAACTTAAGACCGGGCAGTGAGCCATGATCCGACCGTATGAAAGAAAAAGAGGACATGGATAAGAGAACTGCGAAACAAGGGCGGGGCAGACGAATCTGGCCCGCCCCGATATGATTTATGATAGAATTTGCTTCGAATATAGGAAGCAGGAGGACTTATGAAGAATGGTAAAGAAAAAAGCATGTTCGTCAGAGAATATCTGTGGCGGGATCTGATGACCGTCTGTGGACTGTTCGTAATTCTTCTGACGATCGTGATCGGCGCGTTCCTTGTATACAAGGGATCATCCACATTCCTGGTTTACAGACATTCCTTCCTGGAATTCTTAGGATCTGCAGACTGGGCACCGGAGGACAATATGGCAGGCGGCGGCAGCATCGGTGCGCTGATCTTCATCGCTGGGTCGCTCTGCACCTGCGGCCTGGCGCTTCTCATCGCGACTCCGTTTTCCCTGGGATCAGCGATCTTCATCACGGAGATCTCCCCGGAGTTTGGCGAGAAATTCTACCGCCCGGTAGTCGAGATCTTCGCCGGGATCCCGTCTGTTGTCTATGGCTGGGTGGGACTTACGGTGCTTGTACCGGCGATCAAGATCTTGTTTGACCGTCAGGTGGGACATTCCATCTTGGCAGCAGGTCTGGTCTTAGCGGTCATGATCTTCCCGACGATCACAAGTGTTGCGGCGGATGCCCTTCACTCCGTACCGAAGGAATGCAGAATGGCGGCGTACGGACTCGGCTCTACCCGCTGGCAGACCATATACCGGATCGTAGTTCCGGCGGCAGCGCCTGGAATCATTTCCGGTGTGATCTTAGGTCTCGCGAGAGCCTTCGGTGAGGCCCTGGCGGTTGCCATGGTCATCGGTCAGACAACAGCGCTTCCCACAAGCATTTTTTCAACGACAAAGACTCTGACCACCGAGATCGCGGCCCAGATGGGCAACGCCATGGAGGGCGGCGAGATGAAATCCGCACTCTGGACCATGGCACTGTTGTTATTTGCAATCTCCCTGTTCTTCATCTTCCTGATCCATCATGTGACAGCGGTAAAGCCGGAGAAAGAAGAAAAAACAAGCACTTCTGTGAAAACCAGCACGACGGCAGTGCCGGTAAAGCAGTTCGCAGCAAAGGGGGAAAATTAGACCATGGAAAGTAAGATCAGACGTTCACGCGGTGTGGACCGCGTTATGACAGTCATTTTCTACCTGGTTGCGATCTTCTTCTTCGCTCTTCTGATCGGCTTTGCGGGCAAGGTCATCATCGGCGGTCTCATGGGGGCAAAGCCGGAGATGTTCCGCTTCGCGAGAAAAGGAAGCATCGGAAACCAGTTGTTCAACACGATCTATCTCGTATTTATCTCCCTGCTGGTATCCATCCCCCTCGGTGTCTGCGCCGGAATTTATCTGGCCATGTACGCGAAACAGGGAAAAATGACAAAGTTTCTGAGAATGTGTATCGAGACACTTTCTTCCCTTCCGTCCATCGTTGTGGGCCTGTTCGGATATCTGGTATTCCTCGTATTCCTCGGAATGGGAAAGAGCCTGATGGCGGGTGCCCTCTCCGTATCGATCCTGACACTTCCGCTGATCACAACGACTACGGAGGATGCCATCAAGGGACTCCCGGCGGGATATTTTCAGGCGAGTTTAGGTCTTGGAGCGACAAAATGGCAGTCCATCTTCTATGTACTTCTTCCGGCATGTCTCCCACGCATCATGACAGGCGTCATCCTGGCGGCAGGACGTGGATTCGGTGAGGCGGCGGCGCTCCTCTACACCACAGGATCCGGAAGTGACCTGCGCTGGGGCAACTGGAACCTGGCAGCCCCGACCTGCCCGTTCAACCCGTTCCGCCCGGCAGAGACATTGTCGATCCAGATCTGGAACCTTCAGGTAAACGGTCAGGATAAGGCACTGGCGAACACCGCCTCCGCGGTCCTTATGATCCTGGTTCTGGCATTCAGCATCGGTGCGAATGTGTGGAGCCATCATCTGAAGAAAAAGAGCTCCGGCGAGGCAGCGTAAGAAACATTCGGAAAAGGACCTCAATGACAGATTCTTGAGGGAGTAGTAATGAAACTCTGAGGATGGCATATGAGAGTTTTAGAGAGGAAAACATATATGACTGATATGAAACCGAAATTTGATATCGAAAAGCTGAATCTGCATTACGGCTCGTTCCATGCGCTTAAGGACATCAACATGCAGATCAGCGCCCATGAGATCACCGCGTTCATCGGACCGTCCGGCTGCGGAAAATCTACATTTTTAAAGACATTGAACCGGATGAACGATCTTGTGGAGAATGTAAAGATCGACGGAAAAGTGGAGCTTGACGGACAGAACATCTTTAAGGATATGGACGCCATCACACTGCGCCACAAGGTCGGCATGGTATTCCAGCAGCCAAACCCGTTCCCGAAGAGTATTTACGACAACATCGCCTATGGCCCGAGGATCTTCGGGATCACGAGAAAGGCGGATCTCGACGAGATCGTTGAGAAAAGCCTGCGTCAGGCGGCGATCTGGGATGAGCTTAAGGACCGCTTAAATAAGAGTGCCCTGGGACTCTCCGGCGGACAGCAGCAGAGACTCTGCATCGCAAGAACTCTGGCAGTAGAGCCGGAGGTTATCCTGATGGATGAGCCGACCTCTGCTCTGGATCCGATATCCACATCGAAGATCGAGGACCTGGCGATGGAATTAAAGGATAAATACACCATCGTGATCGTCACCCACAACATGCAGCAGGCAGCGCGTATCTCTGACAAGACAGCGTTCTTCCTGTTAGGTGAGGTCGTCGAGTACAATAATACAGGCGATCTGTTCGCGAACCCGAGAGATGAGCGCACAGAGAGTTACATCACAGGGAGGTTTGGCTGATTATGAGAGATGCATTTTTAAAACAGTTGGAAGAGCTGCATAAGATGCTCGCGGAGATGGGAAATCTTTGCGAGAGCATGATCGACGGAGCGTACGAGGCACTGATGAACATGGATCGGGAACAGGCAGCGAAGATTCTGGCAGCGGACGCGAATGTCGATTTAAAGGAGAGGGACATCGAGAGCAAATGCTTGAAGCTCCTGTTAGAGCAGCAGCCAGTGGCAAGTGATCTCAGAACGATTTCCTCCACCTTAAAAATGATCACGGATCTGGAGCGGATCGGTGATCAGGCAGGCGATATCGCTGAGATCGTAAAGACGACCGATCTTTCCGCTCCGGTAAAGGCCACAAGACTTGGCGAGATGGCAAAAGCCGTTGCATCTATGGTTCGTGAGAGCATCGAGAGCTTTGCAAACGGAGATCTCAAAAAGACAAAAGAAGTTATTGAATACGATGATGTGATCGATAACCTTTTTAATGAGGTCAAAAAAGAACTTGCCGATGGTATCTTAAACGGTGAGGCAACTCAGGAACAGATTCTTGATGTCTTGATGATCGCCAAATATCTGGAGCGGATCGGTGACCATGCAACAAATATTGCGGAGTGGGCGGAGTACGCGATCACCGGTGTTCATCGCAATAGTGAGATGGAAGAGCATCTGTAAGCATAAAAAGGAAACTTAAACGAATGGAGAACCTGATTTACAGATTCTCCATTCGTGTTTTCAGAAGTGGAAGCTGCTCCCGGACGGACGTGATCTCGTCAAGATCAATGGTAGTGATCTGCATTCCCTCGTGCTCATCCATCTGATTTAAGACTCTGCCCCATGGGGAGACAGCGATAGAGTGACCGAAGGCCTGATAGGAGGCGGAGAGATCTCTCGCCGGAGAAGTTCCGAAGACAAAAATCTGGTTGTCCAGAGCGCGGGCACGGAAGGTAAGCTCCCAGTGTGCCGGTCCAGTAGTCATATTGAAGGCTGCCGGAACAAGGACGATATCAGCACCTTCCAGCACCATCCGTCGGAAGATCTCCGGAAAGCGTATATCGAAACAGATGCAGAGACCGATTTTTCCAAATTCCGTGTCGAATACGGTAGCGGAGTCTCCGGGAGTCAGAGTATCAGATTCTTTAAAATACTGTCCGCCTTTTACATCAATGTCGAAGAGGTGGACTTTTCTGTGGCGGGCAATCTGCTTTCCGCTTCGGTCAAAGACATAGGCGGTATTGAAAACATGTCCGTCCTGGTCACATTCCGGGACGGATCCGGCGGAAAAGTAGATCCCGAATTCCTTTGCAAGGTCAGAGAGCGCCTGCCAGACCGGTCCGCCTGCTTTTTCTGCATAAACAGGGAAATTCGGTGTTTCATAGGGGCAGTTGAACATTTCCGGAAGGCAGACGAGATCTGCGCCGGAATTTTTTGCTTTCTGGATCAGAGGGCGCAGAGCCTCGATGTTCTGCATTTTATCGGAAAATACGTGGGTCTGAAGCTGGGCGATGGTCATGGATGACATATGGAAACCTCCTTAGGTTTAATATGAATTAAGTGTAAGTCCTGCAAAGGAGAAATGTCAAGCGGCAGGGGCAAACACACAAACATCTGCTTGCATAAGCATCCAAAATATGCTAAGATTCTTGCGTACACATGTTTTTCTGGGACGCACATATGGTAACGTGCCAGAGCAATGGACGAAAAGTATGATTTCGGTAATAAAAAAGAAATTTTTAGCTTGCGAGGTCTGATATATGGAGAAAAAAAACAAGTATTATGTGGTTCGTGACAAAGCGCTGCCGGAAGTCCTTCAGAAAGTCGTTGAGGTGAAACGTCTCCTCGAGGCGGACAAAAACATGACGGTGCAGGAGGCGGCGGAACAGGTCGGTTTAAGCCGCAGTTCCTTCTATAAATATAAGGATGATATTCTTCCGTTTTCCGACAACACGAGAGGAAAGACAGTGACACTTGTGACCCAGATGATGGACGAGCCGGGGCTTCTGTCTGACCTGCTCCACATCGTTGCGGATTACCGCGCGAATATCCTTACGATCCACCAGACGATCCCGGTAAACGGATCCGCGACGGTAACGCTCAGCGTGGAAGTTCTCTCAGATACGGGAAATGTTGCCGGTATGGTTGAGGAGATAGAGCACTTAAAGGGCGTACAGAACGTAAAAATTTTAGGAGTGGAGAAATAGACGGATGAAAGCGGCAATTATGGGATACGGAACCATCGGTTCTGGCGTGTATGAGGTTCTTGACAAGAACTGCAAAAGCGTAGAGAAAAAGGCTGGAGAGCCGATCGAAGTAAAATATATCCTGGATCTCAGGGAGTTTCCGGGAAGTCCTGTGGAGAAGCTTGTGATCCATGATGTGGAACAGATCGTAAATGACCCGGAGATCGGGATCGTTGTGGAGACCATGGGCGGAACAAAACCGGCCTACGAGTTTGTAAAGCGCTGCCTGCTCGCGGGAAAGCATGTGGTGACTTCCAATAAGGCACTGGTTGCGGCCCATGGGACAGAGCTGATCCGGATCGCCGCGGAAAAGAACATCAGCTTCTTGTTTGAAGCAAGTGTCGGCGGCGGTATTCCGATCATCCGCCCGCTTGTGGAGAGCCTCGGCGGCGAGGAGATTTTAGAAATCTCCGGTATCTTAAACGGAACGACAAACTACATCCTCACAAAGATGAATGAAGAGGGATGGAGCTTCGAGGAGGCGTTAAAGCGCGCCCAGGAATTGGGCTACGCGGAGCGCAACCCGGAGGCAGATATTGAAGGATATGACACCTGCAGAAAGATCGCGATCCTGACTGCGGTCGCAACAGGAAAAGAAGTAAACTACGAGGAGATCCCGACCCAGGGAATCACAAAAATCACTTCCATGGATTCCAGCTACGCGGCACATATGGGTGCGGCGATCAAGCTCTTCGGAACCAGCGTGAATAAAGATGGAAAGATCTATCTGGAGGTCGCGCCGGTCCTCGTGGATGCGAAAGACCCGCTGTATGCGGTGACAGATGTGTTCAACGGAATCCTCGTTGTGGGAAATATGCTGGGGGCGTCCATGTTCTATGGAAGCGGAGCAGGAAAACTGCCGACAGCCAGCGCCGTTGTCGGGGATATGATCTCCGCAGTCCGCTTCGGCGATGAGCCGGAGAAGATCGGCTGGAGCAGCGAGAAGCTTGAGGTACATCCGGCGGCTGAGCTTTCCAGAAAGTACTTTGCACGGTTTGAGGGTTCTGAGAGAGCAAAGAAAGAGGCCGTTGCGGCAGCTTTCGGTGACGTGAAATTTGTGACACTGGAAGGAAAAGATGAGTTCGCGGTTCTGACCGGTGAGATGACAGGGGAAGAGTTCGACGCGGCAGCAGCAAAGGTCGGTGGACTGCGCCAGAAGATCGCAGCCAGATTATGATCCCGACATGGTTCCAGATGCCATGCCTGTTTCAGATGATGACCGGGCTTTACTGTCCGGGATGCGGGGGAACGAGAGCCGTCCGGGCACTCCTTTCAGGGCATCCGGTACTAAGCTTTCTGTACCATCCGGTGGTGCCGTATATGGCATTGGTAGCTGTGTGGGCTGCGGTTTCCTGGATCCTGTATTTTGCCACGGGAAACAGGAGATTCCGACCGGAGTTGGATGACCGGATCGCTTACGCAGCGGCGGTGATCGTGATCTTAAATTTTATCATAAAAAACGGACTTCTGGTATTCGCCGGGATCGATGTGATCGGGCGGCTGCCGGGGGTGTGAGAATAGGGAGAAGACCTGGAGTGGGTACCGAAAGTGGTATCTGCGCCGGGTCTTCTTTGCATATAAGCGTAGGCTTGTAGCGGCCAGGGACGGGCAGGCGGCTGCTCGCAAATCCGTTCGCCACAGTTTTGACGCAGAAATGCCCGGTTTTGCGTGCCTTCTTTCAAAGTTTGAACACAGGTCAAACACAGATGAATCACAAATTTCTGGTAGAGTTATTACGGAAATTGAAATAAACAGTAAGAAAAATGCAAGAAGTTCTGACTGTATGTACTTTAAAAGTACAGAAACCGGGTCTGTGAGACTATTAGAAAAAAATACATGGAGATGTTGATCTGGCGATCAAGGTGGATGAAAGGAGAATGGGAATGAGAAGAGGAAAGATGATAGCGGCGGTACTGACGGTCTGCGCGGTGGGCGCGGGGATGACGGTAAACGCCTATGCGGCCAGCACCACATTTGAGATGAGAAAGAAGACAGTGAGACTGCTTGGAATTTTGAGTACGAGCAACTATCAGACAAACGTATCGAGAGGTGAGTTTGCGGAGCTTCTCGTAAAGGCGTCCAATTACCGTGAGACAGCGAACTCCACGGGAACCGTGTCCGTGTTCGCAGATGTTTCCGCGAAATCCCAATACTCCTCAGCGATTCGCACCGCGGCGACAAATTCCTGGATGTCCGGTTATCTCGGAGGAAACTTTAAGCCGGACGAGGGGATCACGCTGCGGGATGCCATCAAGGCAGTCCTGGGAGTCTTAGGATACACAAACGAGGATTTCTCCGGAAGTCTTCAGGAGAGCCGCCTTGCGAAGTTCAAGTCCCTGTCCCTGGATTCTGGGATTTATCGTGATCTTGACGAGGTCCTCACGAGGGAAGACTGCATCAACCTGTTCTATAACCTGATGAAGGCGAAGACAAAAGAAGGAAACCAGTACGGCAGTAAGATATTTGACCTGACCTACAATTCCGACGGCGAGATCAATACATCCTCGATCCTGGATAACAGTTTAAAGGGACCGAAGATCTTAGACAATGACAGCCGGAACTTAAAGAGCCTTGTTCCGTTTTCCCTGAAAGACGCTACCATGTTTTTAAACGGCGAGGTGTCCGATGAGAGCGAGATCAACGATTACGCCACCGTGATCTATTACCACGAGGAGACAAAGATGATCTTCGCCTATTCCAACGGCGGCGAGAACAAAGGCGCCACGGAGGGCCGGATCAAGGCGATCTACTACGATTCCAGCGACCCGTTCACACCGGTGAAGGTGGTCTTAAACACCGATTACCAGGACAACGGCGGCGAGGGCGATGAGTTCCAGATCAGCGGGTCGGAGCTCCAGTATCTGTTCTCCGTCTACGGAGAGTTTGAGGTGGATGACAAGGTTGCCATCGTGTGGGAGAAGAGCGGAAGCGACGAAAATGCGACTTATACGGTTGTAGATGTTGTCGGAGATTATTGATTAGTTACGAATATACATATAATACATGAAATAGAAATACCGCAGAAGGAATGCGGGTAGAGAAAATTAAGGCAAGGAAATTCAGATCTGGAACATAGTTAAGAGAAGCGGAAGATTTCAATAGACAGGAAAGGAATGAGTATGGAGAACGAAAAGGTGGCCGTAGATAAGAAACGGAAAAAACGGAAAGGAAAAAGCGGGAGGATCGTGATCGTGCTTATAGTGGTTCTGGCAGTGCTGCTTGGCGGATTTTTCCTCTATAAGAAAAAGACCACGAGCCAGAAACGTCAGGGTGACCAGTCTGTGTCAACGGCGACAGTGAAGCGGACGGACATCAGTTCAGAGCTCACGGCGTCCAGCGCCCTGTCTCCGAAGGACACCTACGAGGTGACATCCCTGGTGGAAGGAGAGGTCATCGAGGCGAACTTTGAGGAAGGCGATGTTGTAGAAAAAGGTCAGGTCCTCTACCGGATCGACGCATCCTCCATGGACTCTGACCTGAGCTCCGCAGAGACAAGTCTCCAGCGCGCGAAGGAAAGTGCACAGACGGCACAGTCCGATTACGCCGAGGAGACAACGCGGATCGCCGGAAATACATACCGCTCCACAGCGTCCGGATATATCAGGACTCTCTACATCAAAGAGGGCGATAAGGTAAACAACGGAACGAAGATCGCGGATCTCTATGATGATTCCGTCATGAAGATCACAGTCCCGTTCCTCTCCGGCGAGGCGGCGGAGATCAACGTGGGTGATGAGGCGGCAGTGATATTGGAGGACACCGGCGAGCAGATCTCCGGAACCGTCACGGTTGTCAGCAGCATGGAGGAAACACTTTCCGGCGGACGCCTCGTGAAGAACGTGACCGTTGAGGTATCCAACCCTGGCGGACTTACGACAGATACGGCGGCATCCGTAAAAGTCGATGGATTTGTCTGCAGCGCCGAGGGAACATTCACGGCGAAGACGGAGACGACCCTGAGCGTGGAGCTCTCCGGAAACAAGAGTCTCGAGATCGAGAACCTTCTGATTCATGAAGGCTCCTATGTGGATAAGAACTCCGATCTGTTCCAGGTGACCGCGAAGACGGCGGAAGAGTACTTAAAGGAATTCAAGGACGCGGTGGAGAGCGCAGATGACAGTCTGGAAAACGCGGAAAACAAACTGAGCAATACCCAGGACAGCGTGGATGACTACACGATCACAGCGCCGATCTCGGGGACAGTGATCACGAAAAACGCGAAGGTTGGGGATAAGATCTCCAAGAGTTCCAGCGGAACGACCACAATGGCGGTGATCTACGACCTGTCCACCATGACACTGGAGATGTCCGTGGATGAACTCGATGTCTCAAGCATCAAGGTCGGCCAGTCTGTGGAGATTACGGCAGACGCGGTGGAAGGCGAGACATTCACAGGAACCGTCACAAATGTGAGTCTGCAGAGCAGCTACTCCAACGGTGTCACAAACTATCCGGTGACAGTGACTCTGGACGATACGGGAAGTCTTCTTCCTGGCATGAACGTGGATGCGAAGATCATTCTCGACAGCTCTGAGAATGCTCTGGTGATTCCGGCCAGCGCGCTGATGCGTGGAAATAGAGTGTATGTGAAGAAGAGCACCGGCTCCGGAAAATCCGGCAGCAGCAACGTCCCGGACGGCTTCGAGGCGGTCCAGGTGACAACTGGAATCATCAACGACGATTATGTGGAGATCCTTTCCGGCCTCTCTGAGGGGGACGAGGTCTACATTTCCTCCGATTCCGGAAGCTCGACGCAGACCAATCAGATGCAGATGGGCGGCATGGGCGGTCCTGGCGGTGATATGGGCGGAGGTGCACCGGGCGGTCCTGGCGGAAACAGCAGAAATGGCGAAAGCAACGGCGGTGGATGGAGATCCCAGTAACGCATAGGAGATAAATTGCATGGAAAAGACTGAATTCTCAATACAAATAGATACCGCAGAGCAGAAAAAAATGTCTGACGAGCCGATGAAACAGGAAGAGGCAGTTTCAAAAGTTCATGAGAAGTTGGAAAAGCAGGAACCTCTGATAGAGCTGCGCAATATCTACAAGATCTACTACATGGGCGACGAGGAAGTCCATGCCAACGACGGCATCAGCCTTTCCATCAACAAAGGCGAGTTCGTCGCCATCGTCGGCAAATCTGGAAGCGGAAAATCAACCCTGATGAACATCATCGGCGCCCTGGATGTCCCGACGGAGGGCGAATATTTCCTCGGCGGCGAGGACGTGGCGGATATGTCCGACAACGAGCTGGCGGAGATCAGAAACCGCATGATCGGCTTTATCTTCCAGCAGTACAACCTGCTTCCAAAGTTAAATCTCTTAGAAAACGTGGAACTTCCGCTTCTCTACGCCGGTTATGACAAAAAGGAACGTCGGGAGCGGGCTATGAATTCCCTGAAAAGGGTCGGACTTGAAGAAAAATGGAAGAATCTTCCGAACCAGCTCTCCGGCGGCCAGCAGCAGCGAGTCTCCATCGCGCGGGCTCTCGCAGGAGATCCGTCCTTAATCCTGGCGGATGAGCCCACGGGTGCCCTGGACTCCAGGACAGGCCGGGAGGTGCTTGATTTTTTAAAGAAACTCAATGAAGAAGGAAATACGATCGTCATGATCACCCACGACAGCTCCATCGCTCTCGAGGCGAAGCGGGTGGTGCGGATCCATGACGGAAAGATCAATTTCGACGGGGATGTGAAAGAGTATGCTGCAATCATTTAAAATGGCGTTAAAAAGTATCTGGGGCAACAAAATGAGATCCTTTCTCACGATGCTTGGAATCATCATTGGAGTCGCGTCGGTGATCATTCTGGTCAGTATCGTCAACGGCTATATGTCCTACATGGTGGAGAGCTTTTCTTCCATGGGTGTCAATCAGATCACGGTCCAGTACAAGGCGGTGGCATCCAGAAGTATTGACGTGGACGAATTTTATGAGTTCTACGAGGAACATTCAGACCTCTACGAGAACATGTCCCCGAACGTGTCAGTCAGCGTCACGGTAAAACATGACTCCGACACCATGGATTCCACCAGTGTCGGCGGCTACAGTGAGGATTATCTCGCAATCAAGGACTACGAGATCGAGTATGGCAGAAATCTTCAGTACTCCGACATGGAGGCGAGACGAAAAGTCGCGGTCATCGGCGCTTATGTGGCGGAGGAACTCTACGGCGGCTCCCAGAACGCCGTGGGCGAGACGGTCAAGTTAAACGGTGACAGCTACACCATCGTAGGCGTTGTGGAACGGCAGACGGAGAGCAGCTCTGAGTTTGATGACGGATGTATGGATGACTTTGTGTGGATCCCGTATTCCAGAGCTGTGAAGATGGCGAGAAATGCTGTGATCAACAACTATATCTTCACATCGCGGGACATCAACGACACGGAAACATGCACGACAGAACTTAAAAATTTTCTCTATGAAAAGATGAAGAGCGAAAACCTCTACACGGTGACAGCAATGAGCTCCCTTCTCGATTCCTTAAATGAGCAGATTGCCATGATGAGCATGATGCTGGGCGGTATCGCGGGTATCTCCTTGTTAGTTGCAGGCGTTGGTGTCATGAACATCATGCTGGTGTCCGTGACAGAGAGAACCAGGGAGATCGGAATCAGGAAGGCCCTCGGCGCAAAGAAGAGCGTGATCATGTTGCAGTTCGTCATCGAGGCACTGGTCACAAGCTCCATCGGCGGAATCATCGGAATCATGATCGGAGCCTTAGCAAGTACGGGAATCGGCGCCCTCATGGGAATCGACGCGCCGCCGACCATGACGGCAGTTGTGATCTCATTTACTGTTTCGGTTGCCATCGGACTCATCTTCGGATACATGCCGGCGAGCCGTGCGGCGAAGCTGAACCCGATTGATGCTCTGAGAACGGATTAAAGTCTTGATTTGCCACGGATTTGCCGATAAAAGACAGAATATCGTAAGTTGACGGGAGATATTGTCCGACCTTATAATATAGTTAAAGGTAACTGTTCAGTAGGTCTGCGCACTTGCTGCGCTGACCGTAAGAAAACATAGGCTGGAGGGCAAAAATCCCATCAGCGAAGCTGATCTGGAATGGATTTTTGCGTGTAACTATGAAGGTACTGAATAGTTACAGTTAAAGAAAGATACTTGAGGGGAGGCAATCCTATGGCAGAAAGAAAATGGAAAAAAATAAGTACATGGATGGCCGCATGGGTCATGGCGGTCGTGTTTGCGGTATCCGGGGCGCAGACAGCGTTTGCGGCGACCAGTTATGTGAACAGTGTCAGCATCACGCTGGATGTGACACCGACGGTGGGGGAATCCCTGCCGGATCTCGATGTGGGATACAATTCTGATAACTGCGAGGTATCGATCCCGAACAACGATAAATATGATATCGTATCCGCAAAGTGGTCTTCCACAAAGAACGACGTGAAGATCGGCGGAACCTACACCATGAAAGTTACTTTAAAGACTTTAAATGACTATAGGTTCAGCAGCAGCTCCTACACTTCCTCAAAGGTAAAGGTAAAGAACGGAACTTTTGTCAGCGCTTCGAGAACATCTTCCGACCGTCTGGTGGTTACCGTAAAGACAAAACCGGCAAAGGGCGATCTTGACGCGCCGGGCGAGGCATACTGGCAGACCACAAAGTCCGGAAGCTCCGATCTCGGACTCGCGAAGTGGGAGGCCGTTGAGGACGCGTCCTACGAGGTGTACCTCTACCGAGGCAGCAAGAACGTCTACAAGAGCGGCGAGATCCACACCAGCAGCTGTGATCTCTTTCCGTATATGAGCTCCAAGGGAACCTACACCTTTAAGGTGCGCGCGCTCCCGTCAAACGATGAGGTATCCAAGTACGCGTCAAAGAGCGACTGGACCATATCCGATGAGGTCTATATCGATGAGGATGACGCGGCGAGAGCGGCAAAGAAAAAGCCGTCAAGCGGCAACAACAGCAGCACAAATAATTCCGGAAATTCCCAGCAGGCCCCGTCAAATGGGAATGCGGTCGGTTGGATCCTCGACGGAAACCGCTGGTATTATCGTTACCCGGACGGAACTTATTTAAAGAACGGCTGGGGATTTATCGGAAATATCTGGTATTTATTTGACGCAAACGGAATGATGCTCACCGGCTGGCAGATGAAGAACGGCGTTTATTACTACATGAACGGTGACGGAAAGATGCAGACGGGCTGGCTTCTCTACAACAATACCTGGTATTATCTCTCCGAGAGCGGAGTTATGGTGACCGGCTGGATTACGCTGGGTGATAAGGCTTATTACCTCGGCGGCGACGGCGGAATGCTCACAGGATGGCAGAACATCGACGGACAGATCTACTACCTGTATCCGGATGGACATAAGGCGGTCAATGAAGTGATCGATACCTTCTATTTAGATCAGGACGGTATCTGGAGAAAACCGCAGTAAAGATCTGAACCTGCAGGGCATGCGGTTATGCGGTGAAAATCGTCGGAATATTTTCCAGCAGACTGAAAATACAGGAAAGGAGCACCTTATGAGACAGAAAACTTTTGGAAAATGGCTTGCGGCAGCAGGAATTCTGATCGTGATGACGATATGGATGGTTCTTCCTGCACTGGCTGCGCCGACGGTGAATTCTATAAGGATCACCTTTAAAGACAAGTATGAAGATCCCGGCGTGATCGAGGAGCCGGAGATCAGCTGCGGCAGCTACGGGATCGAGATCACATCCGTGGAGTGGAGCAAGGATGTAGAAAAATGGAATCCTGGAACGAAAGTGACGGCAACGCTGATTCTTTCCTCCAGCGGAAGAGAGTTCTCCTCCAGCTACGGTTCAAAGTCCTGCCAGATCTCCGGTGCAACGTTGAGTAAGGCAGTGAAAGTGGATGATGACCTGAAGGTCACAGTCACTTACTACCCGGTGGTATGGCTGGAGTCCCCGGATGAAGCCGGCTGGAGCGCTTCGAACCATATGAAAGCGGTCTGGAAGAAAGTCGATTATGCGACGGGATATCAGATCCGCCTGTACCGGGATGACTATTATCTCCGGACCATCGATGCGACGGGAACCAGCAAGGACCTCTCCGAGTATATGGGAAGAGAGGGAAACTACTATTACGAGATCCGCGCGGTGGGAAAGACAACGAACGATGCGAAGTACCGCAAGAGCAGCGAGTATATCGTCTCCTCCGACCGCTATCTGGATGACCTGGGTGACACGGAGGGCAGCTGGAAGAATTACGCGGACGGAAAGAAGTATGTGGACGAGAATGGCCAGATTGTGACCTCCCAGTGGTACCGGATCCTCGGAACCTGGTATTATTTCGACGAGAACGGATATATGGTGACCGGCTGGAGAATGGTAAATAATAAATGGTATTACCTCGAAAGTGACGGAAAGATGGTAACCGGCTGGAAGCAGGTTGGCGGTGTCTGGTACTACATGGATGCTGACGGCGCGATGGCTACCGGCTGGCGTCAGACAGCACCGGGACAGTGGTATTACCTGAACGCGAACGGAGCGATGGCAGCGTCCACTGTGATCGACGGATATACGTTGGATGCATCGGGGCTTTGGGTAAGTTAGAAAGGAATGATGGGCGGCATGTCATGGGAGAAATCCTGTGGCATGCCGTTTTCACATATCTGAAAAGGTAAGCTCCTGGAACCATGCGAAAACACTTGACTTACTATGAGATATCAACTAAAATTTAGAAACGTGTAAACATTTGTCGCGGCAGCCTGAAGGTGTATGCGGCGCCGCAGTCACTTGAAGTTTATGAAAAACGAGAAAGGATTTCTATGGGAATCATTAAAGCAGTGAACCTGATCTTCGATTATATCAGGCACGATGAAGAGGAAGACAAGGATGAGGTCAGCCATGCGTTAAAAGGCGTCTCTCTGGATATCAAGGAAGGCGATTTTGTAGCGATTCTGGGACATAACGGATCCGGAAAATCCACCTTCGCGAAGCTGATGAACGGAATCCTGCTTCCAACGGATGGAACAGTCTATATTTCTAAAATGAGGACGGACGACGAGGAGCATCTCTGGGATGTACGAAAGACGGCGGGAATGGTATTCCAGAACCCGGACAACCAGATCATCGGAAACGTGGTGGAAGAGGACGTCGGATTCGGCCCGGAGAATATGGGAGTTCCGACGGAGGAGATCTGGGCGCGGGTCGACAAGAGCCTTGAGGCGGTCGGCATGACGGCCTACAGACTTCAGTCTCCGAATAAGCTTTCCGGTGGACAGAAACAGCGCGTGGCTATCGCTGGCGTTATGGCGATGAAGCCCCGGTGTATCGTTCTGGATGAGCCGACAGCGATGTTAGACCCGAACGGACGCCGTGAGGTCATTAAAACGGTCCATGAACTGAACCGTCAGGAAGGAATCACGGTAGTTCTGATCACCCACTATATGGAAGAGGTCATCGACGCGGACCGCGTAGTCGTTATCGACGGTGGACATGTCGTGATGGACGGAACCCCGAAAGAGGTCTTTTCCAGAGTCAAGGAACTGAAAAAATACAGCCTCGATGTGCCGCAGGTAACGGAACTGGCAGATGAATTAAAGGAAGCCGGAATGGATCTTCCTTATGGAATTCTTTCCATCGACGAGCTTGTGGATGAACTTGTTCCGCTCTTAAAATAGTGGAGAAATGGTGGAAATATGGCAATCGAAATTAAACACTTGAATCATATATACGGGCAGGGAACGATCTTTGAGCAGTATGCCTTAAAGGATGTAAATCTCACGATCCATGACGGCGAGTTTATCGGTCTCATCGGACATACCGGATCCGGAAAATCAACCCTGACCCAGCATTTAAACGGACTTTTAAAGGCAACGAGCGGAGATATCCTTTATAACGGAGAGAGTATTTATAAAGAGGGATATTCCATGAAAGAGCTCCGCAGCCATGTGGGGCTGGTATTCCAGTATCCGGAGCATCAGCTGTTTGAGGTGGATGTATTCTCAGATGTCTGCTTTGGACCGAAGAATCTGGGACTCCCGAAGGAGGAGATCGAGAAGCGCGCGAAAGAGGCGCTGGATATGGTGGGACTTGATGAGAGCTTTTATAAGCAGTCTCCCTTCGACCTCTCCGGAGGTCAGAAGCGTCGAGTGGCTATCGCGGGTGTTCTCGCAATGAAGCCGGAGGTCCTGA
>ERZ772969.688-NODE-688-length-30528-cov-19.674006_pt1 | contig 30528 bp, 25 predicted proteins | sample MGYA00511676_ERZ772969 | MGnify/ENA primary metagenome ERZ772969 (study PRJEB29015, sample SAMEA2737651) | human gut metagenome | biome: human gut; feature: human-associated habitat; material: faeces | place: China | collected 2012 ... | reverse complement strand
CAGATCGTCCAGCTTTTCGCCGGTGCCCTGGAACTTGATGGGCTTGCCGGTGACGCTCAGCACCGAAAGTGCCGCGCCGCCGCGGGTATCGCCATCGGTTTTGGTCAGGATGATGCCGTCGATGCCCACCGTCTCGTTGAAGGTCTTGGCAACGTTCACAGCATCCTGGCCTGCCATGGCATCCACCACCAGCAGCGTCTCGTCCACGGGGACAGCTTCCTTGATCTGCACGAGCTCCTGCATCAGGACCTCGTCGATCTGCAGACGGCCGGCGGTATCCAGGATCACGATGTCATTGCCGTAATCCCTGGCGTGGGCCAGCGCCTTGCGGGCGATCTCCGGGGGCTTGGCACCCGGCAGTGTGAACACCGGTGCACCTGCCTGCCCGCCCACGACCTGCAGCTGATCGATGGCGGCGGGGCGGTAGATATCGCAGGCCACCAGCATGGGGCGGCGGCCCTGCTTGATGAAGTATTTGGCAAGCTTGGCTGCGTGGGTCGTTTTGCCGTTGCCCTGCAGGCCGCAGAGCATGATGATGGTCTGACCCTTGTTCTTGACGATCAGGCGGGGGGCTTCCTCGCCGCCCATCAGGGCAACGAGTTCTTCGTTGACGATCTTGACCACCTGCTGGGCGGGGGTCAGGCTCTCCATGACCTCCTGACCCATGGCGCGCTCGGAGACCCTGGCACAGAAATCCTTGGCAACCTTGTAGTTGACATCGGCTTCCAGCAGGGCCATCCGTACCTCGCGCATGGCGGCTTTGATGTCCGCCTCGCTCAGTTTGCCGTGGCCGCGCAGCTTTTTGAACACACCGGCAAGGCGGTCGGTCAAAGATTCAAATGCCATGTTCGGTGCTCCTCTCAAATTAGTAATGGTGTCAGCTCTCGTTGACTTCGTCGATGGAGCGGATCAGCCCCAGCATCTTGTTCAGCGTTGCTGCATACTCAGTGGTGGTGAGCCTGGCATAGGGGCCGGTGCACTCGAACCGCGCGTCAATGACCAGCTGTTCCAGCTCCTCCAGCTTTTCCTGCACCCGGCGGTAGCGGCCTGCAAAGCCGACCTTGGCTTCCAGCTCTTTCAGGGTGGTCTCGCCATGCTTGATGGCATCCCGTGCGCCCTGACGGGTGATCCCGAAGTTTTCCCCGATCTCACTGAGGGAGAGGTCGTCGTTGTAATACTGGTTCAGCATCTCGCGCTGCTTGGGCGTGAGCACCTCGCCATAAAAATCGAGCAGATAGCCCATTTCAAAGTCTTTTGCCATGATGCGTTCTGCCCTGACCTCCGTTTGTTGTAAAGTTTATTTGCTTTACATACGGAGTATAGCAGACATTCTTTTCCTTGTCAAGGCTTTTTTCCATCACTCTGCTGATTTTTCGGCAGATTTTTCTCCATTTTGTCCAATTGCGGCTTGACGCTGGGCACAGGATGCGCTACCTTATAGGTATGAAACCTCTCAGTCAAAGCCCGATGCTTTGCCAGCTCCCCCAACAGGGGAGCCCTTGGCATGGCAGACAGTTCTGTGCTGACTGCTCAGGTTTGCGTAAGGGAGGAATTTCGTGGCAATCTATCCAAACATCTACCAGACCCTGGTTCCCTGTCCGATCGTGGAGCTGCGGGGCTATCTTGCCGCCTGCGGGCTCAAAGGGCGGCTGTATGCTTACCTTGATTATAATGGGCCCACCGGCACGTCCCGCGATTCGGTGGCCGAGGGGATGCTGGCCCTTGCGGCGGAAAAGCACAAGCTGCTCCCGGGCCAGCCCATCATTGAAGCGGCCTCCGGCTCCTTTGCCATGGCACTGGCCCTTGCCGGGCGGACGGCGGGCCACCCCGTGGTGCTGACCATGCCGGAGGATGCCCCGGCCCTGCGGCAGGAATACCTGCTTCGGCTGGGGGCGCAGATCCTGCATTCCCCCGCCCAGCGGGGCCTTGCGGGGGCCCGGGCGCTGGCAGAGACCACCGCCGCCGAAAAGGGCTGGTACTATATGAACTGGCTTGCCAACGACGATAATCCCGAGTACCACCGCCGAGTGACCGGCCCCGCCATCGTGCAGGCCATCTCCCGGGAGGGCCGCAGTCTCGTGGACACCATCACCGTCGGCGTGGGCAGCGCGGGCACCATCACCGGCGTAGGCGAGACCATCAAGGCCTGGACCAACGATGTCCGCATCGTGGCCGTGGAACCCTTTGAGAATCAGGCTCTGGGCGGCGGCTTCACCGGCGGGCACGGCATCCCGGATATCGGCTACGGCATCGTGCCGGGCAATTACAACGCCTATGTTGTGGATAATGTAGCCGCCGTTACCAGTACCGATGCCAACCGCGCTGCACAGCGGGTCCTTGCCACCGATGCCATTCCCGCCTCCCCTGCCGCCGGTGCAGCCCTCCACGCCGCCGCACAGCTGATCGCCACCGGCACCAGCCGCTCGGCGCTGGCCATCTTCAGCGGACGGCAAAATTTAAGTTTTTGATGTTGTTTTTCGCAGGACGGCGGGGAGTTTCCCAAAGCAAGTGTCCGCTGGGGTGGGACCCTGCTGCCGCAGGCAGTAGGGCGGGCGATGGAATGGCCCGTTTCACTTGCGTGGGAATGCCGCGCTGCCCGGTTGGGCGTTAGCAGCTGGGGCTTGTGATGGCGGGGCAAGAATGCTATAATTATACTGTATTTCTGCACGACTTTGCGAATTTTCCACAGAAGGGAGGGGCGGCGGTTGAAAAGACGACGGTTTCTGGTGCTGAGTGCAGGCTGCATGATGGGCCTGCTTTCGGCGTGCGGCCTTCCGATGTCGGAAAATGTGCAGGTGGAGGAGCTGCTGCGTGCCCCGCGCCTTCCGGGCGACTACGGTGCACTGCAAAATGCCCTGAACGAATGGCTGGGGGAGAGCGCCCAGCTGAAATACCCGATGCAGGGAGAGCTGCTCTCGCCGTTCCTTTTGCAGGATCTGGATGGTGACGGCCAGCAGGATGCCGCTGTTCTCTACACCACGGCCCAAAGCTCCAACGTCTGCATTGCATTTCTGCAGAAGAATGCCGCAGGCGTGTGGCAGGTCCACCAGAGCATCGAGGGTCTGGCGGATACAGTGGACAATGTCCGGCTGGCACAGCTGCAGGATGGTGCCGCCACCCAGCTGGTGGTTGGGTACCTCGCCGCGCAGGGCGACAGCTATCTGGCGGTGTACTCCTACGAGAACGGCACGGTCAATGCCATTCTGGAACAGTCCTATGAGCAGTATCTGGTGGAGGATATCACCGGCGGCGGCAACGAGGATCTGATCCTGATGTCCACGCTGGAGGACGGCGGGGTGCAGATCGAGCTGCTGACCGTTGACCGGGACGGGATGTTCCAGCAGGTGGCTGTCATGGGCCTTTCGGCAGATAAGTTCTCGGGCTGCGCCGCTGTGGCGGCGGGCCTGGGAGCGGACGGAAAGCGCTATCTGGTGCTGGACGGCTGGACCGGTCTTTCGGGCAACAATCTGGCCACGGTGCTGCTCTACTTCGATGAGGAAAGCCAACAGATGCTGCCCGCTGAGCAGATCAGCACCAGTGAGCTGTACAATGCGTCCCTGCGCAATGTCTCCACGCTGGTCAGCCGGGATCTGGACGGTGACGGCATCGTGGAGATCCCCACCCAGCCTGACGAAGCGGGCCTGCTGAACCTGAGCCAGAGCCGACGAATGGATTTCATCGTCTGGATGGACTACACCAGCCCGGAGCCGGAAAAGAGCTTCGGCCTGTTGGACGAGGAGAGCAGCTGCTACATTGAGCTGCCTGCCGAGTGGGAGGGCAACCTGATGCTCACCGACAGCGCTGAGGGAGAGGAAGCCGTGGAGCTGCGCACCGTGGACGAGGGCAAGCTGGTGCTGACCATGCGCCTGGTTCCTTCCAGCGAGAGCGCGGCGGGCTGGACCCGCCTGGGCGTGGTGGCATCCCGCCAGATGCAGGCCAAGTTCGGGCCGGACGTGGTGCTGAAGGATCAGAGCTATCGACTGTCCCGGTCGTTGTACCGGTTGAATTGATGATGCCGCTCAGTTTTGCAGAAGTTTACCGGATGCAGGCTGGGTGTTCTGAGGTGAAATGCTTCTCCGTGTGCTCTTGGGCAGAGGGAGAAGGCAGAAAAATATGGAGGTCTTAGATGGTCAAGGTACTTGTGGTAGAGGATGAAGCCAGCATCCGCGAGATGATCGCGCTGAACCTGCGGCTGGCGGGGATGGAGGCGGTGGAGGCCGACAGTGCCGAAGCCGCCCTGCCTCTGCTGGAGCAGAAGCCCGGCTGTGATGCTGCCATTCTGGATGTGATGCTGCCCGGCATGAATGGGTTCTCGCTCTGCGAGACCATCCGCCGCACCGACCAGAAGATCGGCATCATCATCCTGAGCGCCAAGGGGCAGGAGCAGGACAAGATCCGCGGCCTGTCCATCGGCGCGGATGACTATATGACCAAGCCCTTCAGCGTCAGTGAGCTGCTGGCCCGTGTGGAGGCCCTCTGCCGCCGGGTGGGCCGCTCGGGCGGCGGCTCCGCTGCAGACGAAAATGCCCCCACCACACTGGTCAGCGGGGAATTTGTGCTGGATGAGAACCGCCGTGTTCTCCTCAAGGCCGGGCGGCAGATCGAGCTGACCCAGGTGGAGTTCCAGATCATGGAGCTGTTCTTCCACAATCCCGGCATCGCGCTGGTGCGGGAAAAGATCCTGAAGGGCGTGTGGGGCGAGAACTACTTCGGCGATGTGAAGATCGTGGATGTGAACATCCGCCGTCTGCGGATGAAGGTAGAGGATGAGCCCAGCCACCCCACCCACATTATGACAGTGTGGGGCTACGGCTACCGGTGGGAGGAGTAAAGAAAAACCTCTCAGTTGCGCTGTGCCCGACGGCTCTCCCAATAGGAGAGCCAGGATTACTGACAGAAAGGAGGAAAAGCAATGCGCAGTGGTATTACCAACCGCTGGCTGCGGGGAAGTCTGTTCCTGACGGTGCTGCTGGTGCTGCTGGTGGAGAGCATGTTCGTGTACAACTTCAGCCGCAGCTACTACAACAGCGTCCAGCAGACCATGATGCGGCGTTTTTCCTCCATCAACGGTCAGCTGAAAATGTACACCGGCGACACGGCCCAGAAGACCGCGGCCAACCGCAGTGTGGCCCTGCGCCGGATGGTGGAGCAGTTTGCGGATAAAGACAAATATGAGTTCATGCTGCTGGACGGTTACGGCGGCGTGATCGCCTCGTCCAGTGGCACAGGTGCGGACGGCATCGTGGTGCAGGACGACTTTAACAAGGCGCAGGATGCCCCGGACGGCGTGGGTGTGGCCATCTACCGCACCGCCAGCGGGGAAACGGTCATGGCCGTGTGCAGTCTGGTGCCCTATGCGGCCGAGGACGTGGCTGCCATGCGCCTTGTCACCAGTCTGACGCTGGTGCAGGCGCAGCTGAAAAGCGTTTTCATCGTCAGCCTGATCGTGGTGGCGGCCATTCTGGGCTTTACAGTGGCCTCCGGCCTGTACTTTGTGCGGGGCATCGTGGTGCCGCTGGGGCAGGTGGAGCGGATCGCCGCCAGCATCGCCCGGGGAGAACTGGATGTCCGCCTGCCTGTGACCGGTGACGAGCGGGACGAGGTGGACCGCCTGCGCGGCACCATCAACCAGATGGCCGAGGGGCTGGAAGAGACGGAGAAGATGAAGAACGAATTCATCAGCTCGGTCTCCCATGAGCTGCGCACGCCGCTCACCTCCATCCGGGGCTGGGTGGAGACCCTGCGCACCCTGGATGACCCCACCGATGAGAACTACCGCAAGGGGTTGGAGATCATCAACAACGAGACCGCCCGCCTGTACAACATGGTGGAGGAGCTGCTGGATTTCAGCCGCCTGCAGAATGGCCGCCTGAAAATGGAGTGCCGCCCCCTGGACCTTGTGGCCGAGCTGACGGACGCTGTCCTTTTCTGTGAAGCGCGCATCCAGCGGGAGGGGCTTCTGCTGGCCTATGCGGAGCCGGAGGAGATGATCCCGGTCTACGCCGACCCCGACCGCCTGCGGCAGGTGTTCATCAACATTCTGGACAATGCCATCAAGTATTCGGCCCCCGGCGGACGCATCACGGTCAAGATCTGGCAGGGCGAGTACAAAGCCTTCATCGAGATCATCGATCAGGGCCGCGGCATCCCGCCGGAGGATCTGGAAAACGTCAAGACCAAGTTTTACAAGGGCAGCAACTCGGTGCGGGGCAGCGGCATCGGCCTTGCGCTGGTGGATTCCATTATGACCGCACTGGACGGCACCATGGACCTCAAGAGCACGCTGGGCCGGGGCACAGTGGTCACCCTGGGCCTGCCGATCTATAAACGATAAGAGATTGTCCATATTTATCTGATAAGATAGAGGGGCAGTTTTTACAATAGAGAGGGGCCGCAGCGCCCCATAGGAGAGCCAATGAATCAACCGAACAAGGAACGCTTCAAGACGAGTGTGGGCGGGCAGGCCCTGATGGAGGGCATTATGATGCGGGGCCCGAAAAACATCTGCTGTGCTGTCCGCAAGCCCGATGGAACCATTGAGACCAAGGTCGAGCCCACCCCCACCCACGGCGTGTGGACAAAGATCCCGCTGGTGCGGGGAGCCATCTCGATGATCGAGAGCCTGATCATGGGATACAAGTACATGATGTACTCAGCACAGGTGAGCATGGGGGATGACTACGACCCCGCCGAAGAGGAGACCGCCTTTGAAAAATGGGTGGGTGACCATCTGGGCAAAAAGGCCGAAGATATCATGCTGGCGGCAGCTGCCGTGATCGGCGGGCTGTTTGCCATCCTGCTCTTCACCGTTCTGCCCACGGTGCTGGTGGGTGGCCTGAACCATCTGGTGCCGCTGGGCCGCTGGGCCAAGGTGGTGCTGGAGGCGGTGCTCAAGGTCGCCATCTTCCTGACCTACATGGCCGCCATCTCCCGGATGAAGGAGATCCACCGGGTGTTCGAGTACCACGGGGCCGAGCACAAGACCATTGCCTGCTACGAGGCCGGAGACCCCCTCACGGTGGAGAATGTTCGCAAATATACCCGCTTCCACCCCCGGTGCGGCACCAGCTTTTTGATCCTGGTGGTCATCGTCAGCGTGTTCCTGTACAGCGTGCTGCCCTGGTCCAGCACCAGCCTGCGGGTGGTGTTCAAGCTGCTGCTCCTGCCGCTGGTCATGGGCATCAGCTACGAGCTGCTCAAGTGGTGCGGCCGGTCGGACAACATCGCCACCCGCATCATCCGTCAGCCCGGCATCTGGGTGCAGCATCTGACCGTGTTTGAGCCGGACGACAGCATGATCGAGGTGGCCATTGCCGCCGTCACACCGGTCCTGCCCGAGGACCCGGAGGACGGCAGATGGTAACCGCAGGGATGCTGCCCCGGGCAGCAGTCCGGGAGGTGGAGGCACGCCTGCGCGCCGCAGGCTGCCCCGATGCAGATTTTGACGCGGCCGAGCTCTTCCGGCTGGCAGCGGGCGGGGATGCCCGCCTTGCTGACGCTCCGCTGGGTGCAGAGCAGGCAGAGCGGCTGGAAGCCCTGACGGCCCGCCGCGCGGCCCGGGAGCCTTTGCAATACCTCTGCGGCAGCTGGCCCTTCCTCGACTTTGAGCTGGCTGTCGGCCCCGGCGTGCTCTGCCCCCGGGCCGATACTGAGGTGGTGGCCGAAGCCGCCGCCGGAATGCTGGCTGGGGTGGAGGCACCCCGGGTGCTCGACCTCTGCGCCGGCACAGGCTGTTTGGGGCTGGGCGTGAAGCGCTTCTGCCCGGCGGCACAGGTCACAAGTCTGGAGAAGAGCCCTGCGGCGTACCGCTATCTGGAGCAGAACGCCCACCTCTCCCCGGCGCTGACCATCACCCCGGTGCATGGAGATCTGTTCACCTACTGGCAGACCCTGCCGGAGGGGCAGCTGGACCTTATTGTGTCGAACCCGCCCTACCTGACCGCCGCCGAGATGGGCGCGCTGCAGCCCGAGGTGGCGCAGGAGCCTGCCATGGCGCTGGAAGCAGGGGAGGATGGGCTGGTATTTTACCGCGCCATTGCGGAACACTACCAGAAAGCTCTGCGCCCCGGCGGTGCCCTTGCCCTGGAGATCGGCTGGCAGCAGCGGGAAGCTGTAACGGCCCTGCTTGCCGCCAACGGGTGGACGGACATTGTGTGCAGAAAAGACTTTGGCGGCAATGACCGCTGTGTGATGGCGAGAAAACAATAAAAATATCTACAACTTCCTGTTGTAATATCTGTAAAATGTGTTATACTAGTACCGAAAGAATTGGAATGCCCGCGCCTGCGTTTGGCCGCACCGCGCCGGGAACAGATGACAAAGGAGCATGACACTATGGCAAAAAATCAGAACAACAACGTTGCCCCGGCGACCCAGAAGACCGATCCCGGTGCCAAGAAGGATGCGCTGGCCACGGCACTGGCCCAGATCGAGAAGCAGTTCGGCAAGGGCGCTGTGATGAAGCTGGGCGACAACGCCGCCATGCAGGTGGATGCCATCTCGACCGGCAGCATCGGCCTGGATATGGCACTGGGCGTGGGCGGCGTGCCCCGGGGCCGCATCATTGAGGTGTACGGCCCCGAATCCAGTGGTAAGACCACGCTGGCCCTGCATGTTCTGGCCGAAGCCCAGAAGAAGGGCGGCGATGTTGCCTTCATCGATGTGGAGCACGCGCTGGACCCTGTGTATGCCGAGGCGCTGGGCGTGGACATCAACAACCTGCTGGTCAGCCAGCCCGATACCGGTGAGCAGGCCATGGAGATCTGCGAGGCGCTGGTGCGCTCCGGTGCCATTGATGCCATCGTTGTGGACTCTGTTGCCGCCATGGTGCCCCGCGCCGAGATCGAGGGCGAGATGGGCGACAGCCATGTGGGCCTGCAGGCCCGCCTGATGAGCCAGGCCATGCGCAAGCTGACCAGCGTCATCGGCAAGACCAACACCGTCTGCATCTTCATCAACCAGCTGCGTGAAAAGGTCGGTGTGGTCTACGGCAACCCCGAGGTCACCACCGGCGGCCGTGCCCTGAAGTATTATTCCTCTGTCCGCATCGATATCCGCCGCGTGGAGGGCCTGAAGGATTCTTCCGGCCAGTTCATCGGCAACCACACCCGCGCCAAGATCGTCAAGAACAAGGTGGCTCCTCCGTTCCGTGAGGCTGAATTTGACATCATGTTCGGTGAGGGCATCTCCAAGATGAGCGAGCTCATCGACGTGGGTGTCAAGCTGGGCATCGTCCAGAAGAGCGGCGCATGGTTCAACTACGGCGATATCCGCCTGGGTCAGGGCCGCGACAACGCCAAGCAGTTCCTGCGCGATAACCCCGAGATCGCCAACGATATCGAGGGTCAGGTGCGCGCCAATGCCGACAAGCTCTATGCAACCCGCCGCCCGGGGGGCAAGGCTGCTGCCGCCCCTGCAGAGGGGGAACCGGCAGCTCCTGCTACAGCAAAGGAGCCGGTGGTCAAGGCTCCCGCCCGCAGCAGCGAGAGTGAGCTGGATATCATGGTGGAAGAGTAAATGGCCTTTTACAGCCGTGGCCGCCGCCCGCTGGCCGAAGAGGAAAAATCCACCGATGCCGCCAAGGCCCGCACCCGGGCCATGGAGCTGCTGGCCGGGCAGGAGCTTTCCTCGGGCCAGCTGTATGAGCGGCTGAACCGCCGCTATACCCAGCAGACCAGTGCCGCCGTGGTGGCAGAGATGGTGCAGCGGGAGTATATCAACGATGCCCGCTATGCCGAGACCCGTGCCCACGCCCTGCTGGCGGCAAAAAAGAGCCGCCGCGCCGCTGCCCGGAATCTGCGGCAGAAGGGGCTGGCCGCAGGCGAGATCCAGCAGGCGCTGGATGCTGTTTACACCCCCGATGACTCCGGCGAGGACCCGGAGCTGGAAGCCGCCGCCGCTCTGGTGGAAGGGCATTACCGCAAAAAGCTGGAAGCGGGCCGCAGGGATCTGGTCATTGCGGCCCTGCAGCGGCGGGGATTTTCGTATTCCGTCATTAAAGAAGCCATTCGCAGGGTGGAGGAGGGGGAATAACCCTCTCAGTCAAAGCCTGCGGCTTTGCCAGCTCCCCCGAAGGGGGAGCTTTTCCGGAGCAAATCGTAAAAAATCAAAAGCATCCCTCAAAAGAGAAAGAGAGTATCATCCCTTATGAAAATTGCATGTATTTCCCTTGGCTGCCCCAAGAACCAGGTCGATCTGGACGTGATGGTGCACATCCTGCTTTCGGCTGGTCACGAGACGGTGGCCGACCTGGGTGAAGCCGATGTCATTCTGGTCAACACCTGCGGCTTTATCGAGAGCGCCAAGACCGAGGCCATTGAGAACATTCTGGAGGCCTGCGCCTACAAGCAGCAGAACCCGGAGCTGAAGGTCATCGTCACCGGCTGCCTGGCCGAGCGTTACCGCAGCCAGATCGAGGAGGAGATCCCCGAGGTGGACGCTGTGGTGGGCTGTGCCTCCAACAAGGCCATTGATACCATCGTGGCCCGCCTGTTCCAGGGCGAGAACCATCTGGAAAGCTACGGTGCCAAAAAGGACTTCCCGCTGGGCGGCAAGCGTGTCATCGGCACGCCTGCCCACTATGCGTACTTAAAGATCGCTGAGGGCTGCAACAACCGCTGCCACTACTGCGCCATCCCCGGCATCCGCGGCCCGCTGCACAGCCGTGATCTGGCCGACTGCGTGGCCGAGGCCCGCTGGCTGGCCGGTGAGGGCGTGAAGGAGCTGATCGTGGTGGCCCAGGACCCCACCGCCTATGGCGAGGACTGGGGCAAGCCCGGCAGCATCTGTGAGCTGCTGGACAAGCTGAACAAGGTGCCGGGCCTTGAGTGGATCCGCATCATGTACGCCTACCCGGAGCGCATCACCGATGACTTTATTGCCGCCATGAAGCGGAACGAGAAGGTGGTGCCTTACCTCGACCTGCCCATCCAGCACTGCAACGATACCATCCTCAAAAATATGAACCGCCGCTCCACCCGTGCGGAGCTGCTGGAGGTCATCGGCAAGCTGCGCCGGGAGATTCCCGGCATCACCCTGCGCACCACCCTGATCGCGGGCTTCCCCGGCGAGACCGAGGAGCAGTTCGAGGACCTGTGCAACTTTGTCAAGGAGGTCAGATTTGACCGTCTGGGCTGCTTTGCCTATTCTGCCGAGGAGAACACTGTGGCCGCAAAGATGGACGGCCAGATCGATCAGGAGACCAAGGACCGGCGCGCAGAGCTGGTGATGCAGATCCAGACCGGCATCATGGCCCAGAAACAGGCCGAAAAGGTGGGCCAGACCGTCCGTGTGCTCTGTGACGGCATCGACGAGGAGAGCGGCCTGTACCTCTGCCGCACCACCGGCGATGCCCCAGAGGTGGACGGCAATGTCTGCGTTTCCAGCGAGGAGCCGCTCTACCCCGGCCAGTTCTATGATGTGCTGGTGGAGGACAGTGACCTTTACGATCTGTACGGAACGGTTGCAAAATAACAAATTGGAGGAATCTATATGAATTTGCCCAATAAGCTCACCCTGACCCGCATCATTCTGGTGCCGGTGTTCATGGTCTTCGTTTCCCTGACCCAGATCGGCACGGAAGATTTCAACCCTACCTGGTATCTGGTGGCAGGCATCGTCTTTGCCGCGGCCAGCTTTACTGATTTTCTGGACGGCCATCTGGCCCGCAAGTGGAACATGGTCACCGACTTTGGCAAGTTTGCCGACCCGCTGGCCGACAAACTGCTGACCACCGTGGCCTTCATCTACATGATGCGGGACGGCGTGTGCAGCCCGGTGGTGCTCTGCATCATCCTGGCCCGTGAGTTCGCCGTGTCCGGCCTGCGGATGGTGGCTGCAGGTGCCAAGGACGGCAAGGTGATCGCCGCCAACATGTGGGGCAAAGTCAAGACCGTGCTGCAGATGCTGACCATTATCTTCTACTACTTCGGCACTGCATTGACCTGGGGCAATTTCATTATGATAGGCGCTGACTGCGTGTTCCTCTCTTACTGGCTGTGCTGGCTGGTGGCCGTTGCCACCGCCATCTCCGGCATCAAGTACCTGTGGGACAACCGCAGCTTCATCAATACCGCAAAATGATCAAGAAGATCGCCATTCTCTGCTCCATTTTCCTGAACCTCTGCATCGTGCGGTGGGAGCCGATGGCCATCCGGATGACCTGGGAAGCGGTGGGCAGCCAGACCTTCACCTTTTACACCGAGAACTCCAATGTCTTTGCGTTCTTTGTCTGCCTGCTGGTGGCGGTGTGTCAGGTGATCTGCCTGTTCACGGGGCGGCAGCTGCCCCGCTGGGTCAAGACGCTCAAGTACATTGCCACCTGCTGCCTGACCATGACCTTCCTGACCGTGGTGTTCGTGCTGGGGCCCTACTGTGCCGACCAGGGCGGCGTGGTGTTCCTGCTGACCGAGAGCTCCATGCTCTACCACCACCTGCTCAACCCGCTGTGTGCCTTTGTCTCCTTTGTCCTGCTGGAACGGGAGCCAAAGCTGCCTGCGCGGTGCGTTCCGCTGGCGCTGGTCCCCACGATGCTCTATGGCTCTGTGGCCCTCTGGGCCAATTACCAGCGGCTCATCACCGGGCCTTACCCGTTCCTGCTGGTCTATCAGCAGACCACCCGGCAGACGGTGCTGTGGTGTGCGGCCATCCTGGCCATGAACCTGCTCTATGCCTGGCTTGTCTGGCGGCTGGGCGGGAACCGCCGCAAAAAGAGAAATGTGGGCTTGCTTTTCAGAAGCTGAGATGCAAAAAGGCTCTCTGCCGGTTTTGGCAGAGAGCCTTTTCTCGTGTTTTGCTTACAGCAGGGGAATCCCGGCCTTTGCGCAGGCCGCGCGGGTGGCCTCGTCCCAGACGCTTGCCTGTACTTCGCCGATGTGGGCGCTGCCCAGTAGCAGCATGCACAGACGGCTCTGGCCGATGCCGCCGCCGATGGTGTAGGGCAGCTCACCGTTCAGCACTGCCTTGTGGAAGGGCAGGGTGCGGCGGTCGTCACAGCCTGCCATGGTCAGCTGCCGGTCCATGCTCTCGGGGCTGACGCGGATGCCCATGCTGCTCAACTCGTAGCTGCACTGCAGGGGCTCGTTCCAGAACAGCAGATCACCGTTCAGGTCCCAGTCATCGTAGTCGGGGGCGCGGCCGTCGTGGGGCTTGCCGCTCTTCAGGGGAGCACCGATCTTCATCAGGAAGGTGGTGCCGTTTTCCTTTACAAAGGCGTTCTCGCGCTCCTTCGGGGTCAGGTCAGGGTACTTGTCCTCCAGCTCCTGGGTGGTGATAAAGGTCACGTTGGGGGTGTGAAGGGGCAGATCCTGCAGCTGGGGGAACATGGCGTGCAGATTCATCTCGGTGGCGCAGACAGCCGACACGATGGAGCGCACCACGTTCTTCAGGTAGGTCTCGCTGCGGTCCTCCTCGCGGATGACCTTCTCCCAGTCCCACTGGTCCACATAGACGGAGTGGAGGTTGTCCAGCTCCTCGTCCCGGCGGATGGCGTTCATGTCGCAGTACAGGCCCTTGCCCACGCGGAAGCCGTAGTCCTTCAGGGCCTTACGCTTCCACTTTGCCAGCGACTGCACCACCTGTGCCTCAATGCCGCTGTCCCGGATGTCAAAGGTGACCTTGCGTTCCACGCCGTTCAGGTCGTCGTTCAGGCCGGTGGAAGCCTCCAGAAACAGCGGAGCCGACACGCGGTAGAGGTTCAGTGTGGCACACAGGGTGTCGGCGAACAGCCGCTTCACGGTGCCGATGGCACGCTGGGTGTCGTACAGGTTCAGCGCGGGTGTGTAGTTCTGCGGGATCATCGTTTTGCTCATAACAGTTTACCCCTCTCTTTCCGTTCCCCGCCGCCGAATTGCGGCACCGGAACGGCTTTCCCTTTAATATAGTAAATTATGGCACAATTTCAGAGCGTTGTAAAGGGGAGAACGCAAAGCCGGTGCAATTCGGGAGCTTACGCCTCTGCCACGGCCTCAATCTCGCACAGGACACCCTTGGGCAGATCCTTGACAGCAACGCAGCTGCGGGCGGGCTTGGAGGTGAAATACTTTACGTAGACCTCGTTGAAGGCGGCAAAGTCGGCGATATCGGCCAGGAAGCAGGTGGTCTTGATGACCTTGTCGTAGCCGGAACCGGCGGCTTCCAGGATCGCACCCACGTTCTTGCAGCTCTGCTCGGTCTGGGCGGCGATGCCTTCGGGCACAGTGCCGTCCGCAGGGTTCACAGGGATCTGGCCGGAGGTGTAGACAAAACCGCCTGCGATGAAGCCCTGGGAGTAGGGGCCGATCGCGCCGGGAGCTTTTTCAGTAGCGATGACTTTCATGGAAAATACCTTCTTTCTGTGTGTTTGATGGAGCTTTTCTCTTCGGGGAGAAAAATTCTGCTGCTTGAAGTCTACACCATGGGGCGGGATGTGTCAATCCGGGAGGGACTTTTTGCCCATGCGGCCTTTACAAGCGGGCAAAAAGGCGGTATCCTTAATCTATTGATACACCACCCTTCAGGAGGAACCCATGGATATCCGCCAGCTGCACTATTTTCTGGTTTTGTGCGAAGAAATGAACTACACCCGCGCGTCACAGCGGTTGTTTCTGTCGCGGCAGGCCCTGCGGCAGAGCATCACGGCGCTGGAAGCCGAGCTCTGCGGCCCGCTGTTCGTCAGCGCCCACCACAAGCTCTCGCTCACCGAGCGGGGGCTGAGTTTGCAGCGCCATGCGGCTCCGGTGGTGGAGCAGTTCCAGCAGATGCAGGCGGCCCTCCATGCGGAGATCCAGTCGGCCCAGCCGGTGCGCATCGGCATCAGTGTCTCACTGGTACCGGACTACCTGCCCGGGCTGGAGACCCAGCTGGACAAGTTCCGCCAGCAGTACCCCCACATTGAGATGCGGTTCCGCCTGCTGGAAAACGATGCCGTGGCCGATGGTGTGGAGCAGGGCGAGCTGGACGCGGGCCTTGTGATGGATCTGGGCACGGCGGCCCCGGTGCTGGCCCGCACCACCCTGCGGGCCGACCCGGCCTGCCTGCTGGTGCCGCGCGGCCATCCCCTCTGGGAGAAGGAGCGGGTGCCGCTTTCGGCCCTGCGGGGCCAGCGGGTGCTGCTGCCCAGCCTGCGGCAGGATCTGTTCAGCCCCCTGTGGGATGCCTGTGCCCGGGAGGGGTTTGCGCCCAACGCGGAGATCGGCCCCAGCTTCTATCAGGCGTACTATCTGGTCCAGGAGCAGCTGTGTACCTGCCTGACCCGCTACGAGCCGGGGGCACGGCGGGAGCTGGACCGGGTGCGGGACGTGCTGCTGGAAGATCTGCCGCCCCTCTGCGTCTCGATGGTGCAGCGGCGCGACCACAACTCGGCCTATCTTGACCTGCTGCGGGGCTACCTGATGGAGGTCATCGGGGGAGCGGCATCCCTGCCGCCCCGGCGGGGCCGCCCGGCAAAGCCCTTCTACAACTTCCCGGTGCTGTCCAGCGCCGCCCCCAAGGCGGCACCGCAGCACCCGGCTCCGGGCACCCAGCTGCCCTTTGCGGGCGGGAACAACTTCCGGGAGCTGGGCGGCTACGAGGCCGACGAGGGTAAGCATGTCAAGTGGGGGCAGATCTATCGCGGCATTCCCACCGGACTGCTGACCGGGGCGGCTGACCGCAAGCTGCTGGACAGCCTGGGCCTGCGGCTCATCCTCGACCTGCGCAGCGAGTCCGAGGCAGCGGAGCAGCCCGACTATGTGCCCGATGGCGCGCGGCTGGTGCGCATCTGCGGGCTTTGCCACCCGGACGGAAGCGAGATCTCCTTTTCTCCCGGGGACATTGAAAAGCTGCTCAAGGGCAAGAAGGATGAGGAGCATAACCTCGCCGATGCCATGTATGAGCAGATGCTCTTCCGCAATAAGGCCTACAAGGAGCTGTTCCGGGCGCTGGAGGCGGGCGAAACGCCGATCCTGTTCCACTGCTCTGGCGGGAAAGACCGCACGGGCGTGGCGGCCATGCTCATCCTGCTGGCGCTGGGCGCTTCCGATGAAACGATCTGTCAGGATTTTGTCCGCACCAATGTCTGCCGCCGCCCGGAGCTGGAAAAGATCTGGGCCGCCCATGCCGAGGAGATCGAGGCGCATCCCGAACAGAAGCAGTTCTATCAGGGCATTGCCGGTGTCCACCCGGAGTCTGCCCCCTTTGTGCTGAACACCATCCGCAAAGAGTATGGCACCACCGATGCCTATCTTGAAGCCGAATACGGCCTGACCCCCGCCCGTCTGATGCGGCTGCGGCGGATGTATCTGGAATAATGGCTGTTTTTTTAGAAAATTCCTTTCACTTTACTTGACATTGTACCAAATGTTTCGTAATATAAGAAGTAGTATGGAATCCATGACGCTGCGTGCAGGGATCTTCCACAACCAAAGTTCAATGGGGCTTCATCTGCCCGTTTTTATATGAAAACCTTGTAGATAAAAAAGCTGCATCAGGCCGCAGGGGCAAACATGCCCTTTTTGTGCGGTGCTGTTGTCTGTTTTGTTGTTGAGAGCTTGATTTTGTATTGTTGACCCACGCCTTGCGCGGCAGCGTCTCCAGATTTTAGTTAATTTTGAACTTTAATTGTAAGGAGAGTGAACACGATGTCCCCGATCATTCTGTTGATCGTGGTCGTGGTTGCTGCTGTTGCTGCCGGCGCGGGTTATTTTATTGGTTACAACAACCGTAAAAAGACCGCCGAGGCACAGATCGGCAGCGCAGAAGCCGAGGCTACCCGCCTGGTGAACGAAGCAATCAAGACCGCTGACCAAAAACGAAAAGAAGCTGTTCTGGAAGCCAAGGACGAGGCTTTCCGCCTGAAAGCCGAGGTCGATGCCCAGAAGGCAGAGGCCGACAAGGAGATCAAGCAGCGCCGTGCTGAGATCAGCCGCCAGGAGAACCGCATTGACCAGAAGGAAAATGCGCTGGACCGCAAGACCGAAGCCCTGGAAAAGAAGGAAGAAGAGCTCAAGAAAAAGCACGAGGAGGCCGACAGCCGTCTGGCTGAGGTGGATGCCATCCGTGCCAAGGAGATGGAGCGCCTGGAGACCCTGGCGGGCCTGAGCCAGGAGGATGCCCGCGAAGTGCTGCTGCACAAGGTGGACGAGGAGCTCACCCACGAGAAGGCTGTCCGTGTGGCTGCCTACGAGACCGACCTGAAGGAAAACTGCGATAACATCGCCCGCAACATGATCGGTCAGGCCATCAGCCGCTGCGCCGCTGACCACTGCAGCGAGACCACCGTCAGCGTGGTGCCCCTGCCCAGCGACGAGATGAAGGGCCGTATCATCGGCCGTGAGGGCCGCAACATCCGCGCGCTGGAAACTGCCACCGGCGTGGATCTTATCATCGATGATACCCCGGAGGCCATCACCCTGTCCTCCTTTGACCAGACCCGCCGCGAGGTTGCCCGCATGACGCTGGAGCGCCTGATCGGTGATGGCCGCATCCACCCCGCCCGCATTGAGGAGACGGTGGAGAAGTGCCGCCACGACCTTGAGCTGCAGATGAAGCGGGAGGGCGAGCGCGCCGTGATGGAACTTGGCATCCACGGCCTGCACCCCGACCTCATCAAGCTCATCGGCCGCCTGAAGTACCGCACCAGCTTTGGCCAGAATGCTCTGACCCACAGCATGGAGGTGGCCTGGCTGGCCGGTCTGCTGGCAGGCGAGATGGGCGTGAACGTCACGCTGGCCCGCCGTGCCGGTCTGCTGCATGATATCGGCAAGGCCCTTGACCATGAGATCGAGGGCAGCCATGTCCAGATCGGTGTGGATATCTGCCGCAAGTACAAGGAAAACACCCAGGTCATCCATGCCATTGAGGCCCACCACGGCGATGTGGAGCCCAAGACCCCGCTGGCCTTTATCATTCAGGCCTGCGATGCCATCAGCGCCGCACGTCCCGGTGCCCGCCGCGAGAACGTGGAGAGCTATGTCAAGCGTCTGGAAAATCTGGAGGAGATCTCTTCCAGCTTTGAGGGCGTGGAGCAGGCCTTTGCCGTTCAGGCCGGCCGCGAAGTCCGCATCATGGTCAAGCCCGATGTCATCAGCGATGATCAGGTCATCCTGCTGGCCCGCCAGATCGCCAAGAAGATCGAGGATACCCTCGATTATCCCGGCCAGATCAAGGTCAACGTCATCCGCGAGAGCCGCGCCATCGAGTACGCGAAGTAAGATCAGAACCAGGAGGAGCCCGTTGTGTTCGTACAGCGGGCTCCTTTTTTGTCTGTGAGTCTCTCGGGCGCGTCGTGTCAGATCTCCGGGCAGGGGGCCAGGGTTTATGAGGCTGCCTGTCTTGCCTCTCCTGCTGGGAGAGGGGTCGCCGCGAAGCAATGACAAAGAGAACTGATATAGGCTGAACAGATTTCAACTCTTAATAAAATGAAGTGAATTGAGTATAATGTTCTTCATAGAAATACAAGTAATAGCTTTAATGCGAAAATTGTCCTTGAATGAAATACAATGCAGGAGAAAAACTATACAAAAATTAGTTTCCGTTTTCGGCAGGATGTTGGACAAAGGGGAGAAATGAGCCTTTTGGGAGAACAAATTCGGCAAAAAGTCTTTTCTTTGCCGACAGATGGATGTATAATGCGGCCATGGCACAAGGGTGTGCAGAAGCTCCAGAGGGGGAGCAGAGCCCCTTGTGCATTTTCAGAAATTGATGCTTTATCAGTGTAGAGCATTAAAGAGAGGGGAAAACATATATGAAATTCGATCGTCGTATTTCGCGCCGCAGCTTCCTGGCAGCTGCCGGTGTCACCTCTGCCGCGCTGGCTCTGACAGCCTGCGGCGGCTCTTCCAGCTCCACGGCTGCATCTTCTGCAGCCAGCGGCGCTTCCTCTGCTGCGGCTGGCACCGCACAGGGCGGCACCCTGAACATCATGCTGGAGACCGAGGTCCAGTCTCTGGACCCCCAGGTAGCCACCGACGGCACCTCCTTTGAGGTCATCGCGGATTACACCGATGGCCTGATGCAGATGGATGCTGACGGTGCAGCAGTTCCCGCCATGGCGGAGACTTATGACATCAGCGAGGACGGCAAGACCTACACCTTCCACCTGCGCGATGCAAAGTGGTCCAACGGTGAGGCCGTGACCGCCGCTGACTTTGTGTTCGGCTGGCAGCGCGCCGTAGACCCAGCTACCGCTTCCGAGTATTCCTACATGCTGTCCGACATTGGTCAGGTGGTCAACGCCGCTGAGATCATTGCCGGTGAAAAGCCTGTTACCGACCTGGGCGTGACCGCAGTGGATGACAAGACCCTGGAGGTGCAGCTGAACGTTCCTGTCAGCTACTTCCTGAGCCTGATGTACTTCCCCACCTTCTACCCGGTGAACGAGGCCTTCTACAACACCTGCGCCGACACCTTTGGCACCAGCCCCGAAACGGTGCTGTCCAACGGCGCGTTCGTGCTGACCGATTATCAGCCCGCCGCCACCGCCTTTGCGATGGAAAAGAACCCCGATTACTATGATGCGGATAAGATCGCTCTGGACGGTCTGGCCTATCAGGTCATCAAGGACAGCCAGCAGGCTCTGATGAGCTATCAGACCGGCACGCTGGATATCACCCTGCTGAACGGTGAGCAGGTCGATCAGGTCAAGGATGATCCCGAGTTTACCAGTGTGGGTGCCGGTTACCTGTGGTACATCAGCCCCAACATCGACGCTGTGCCTGATTTGGCAAACCTGAACCTGCGCAAGGCCATGACCTTTGCGCTGGATCGTGATGCCATTACCGGCGATGTGCTGAAGGATGGCTCCACCCCCGCATACACCGCTGTTCCCGCACAGTTTGCAACCGGCCCCGACGGCAGCGATTTCAGCGCCGACCAGACCAAGTTTGCAGATGACTGTGCTTATGACCCCGAGAAGGCCAAGGAGCTCTTTGAGACCGCCAAGGCTGAGCTGGGCAAGGATACCTTCACCTTTGATATGGTGGTGGATGCTGACGATGCACCCCAAAAGGTGGCTCAGGTCGTCAAGGAGCAGTTGGAGACCACGCTGGAGGGCCTGACCATCAACCTGACCGTGGAGCCCAAGAAGCAGCGCGTGCAGGATATGCAGGACGGCACCTTTGAGCTGGGCCTGACCCGCTGGGGCCCCGACTACGCTGACCCCATGACCTATCTGGGCATGTGGGTGACCGGCAACTCCAACAACTACGGTCTGTGGAGCGATGCCGACTACGATGCCATCATTGACGAGTGCACCACCGGTGATCTGTGCACCGACCCCGAGGGCCGCTGGGCTGCCCTGTACGAGGCAGAGCAGATCGTTCTGGAGCAGGCGGTCATCTTCCCCCTGTACGGCCAGTGCAACGCCGAGATGATCTCCTCTTCCGTCAAGGGTGTCGAGCATCACCCCTGCGCTCTGAACCGTGTGTACAAGAACACCACCAAGAGCGAGTAAACAACTGAATCGCTGAACAAGGCCGCACAGTGGCCCGCAAAGAGCCACTGTGCGCCTTTTTGGCATTGTGCCTGTCCGCGGCAGACGAACGACTGACCGCGAGATCCCGGAAGGAAAAGGGGGTCCACCCGACGTGAAAAAATATACGCTCAAGCGAATCCTGACCTCGCTGTTCACACTGCTGGCAATTTTGCTGGTGCTGTTTATCCTGATGCAGCTGATGCCCGGTTCGCCCTTCAATGATGAAAAGCTGACGCCCGATATGCGGGCTGCCCTGTACGCAAAGTACGGCCTGGATCAGCCCATCTACATCCAGTTTTTCCGCTATGTGGGCAATATGCTCCGGGGAGATCTTGGCGTGAGCTATAACATCTCCAAGAATACACCCATCTCCCAGCTCATCCAGAGCCGCCTGCCCATCTCCATTCAGGTGGGCGGCATGGCTGTGACGCTGGGTGCCGCTGTGGGCCTGGTGCTGGGCATCATTGCCGCACTCAAGCGGGATACCATTTTTGATACCATCGCCACCATCATCTCGGTCATCGGCGTGTCGGTGCCTTCCTATGTGTTCGCACTGGCCCTGAGCTATGCCTTTGGCTTCAAGCTCCGCTGGTTCCCAATGCTGTTCTCCGCCAAGGATGTCTTTGGCTCCAGCGTCCTGCCCAGCATCTCGCTTTCCATGTTCACCATGGCCTCCATTGCCCGCTTTACCCGCAGTGAGATGATCGAAGTCCTTGATTCCGATTACATGCTGCTGGCCGAGAGCAAGGGCATCTCCGGCCCGGCGCTGATCTTCCGCCATGCCCTGCGCAATGCCCTCATCCCCATCATCACGGTGCTGGCACCCCTGATCGTGGATCTGATGACCGGCTCGCTGGTGGTGGAAAAGATCTTCGCCATTCCCGGCGTGGGCAGCCTGCTGGTCACGGCCATCCAGTCCAACGATTACAACGTGGTCATTGGCCTGAGCTTTATCTACAGCGCCATGTACATTGGCATCATGCTGGTCGTTGACCTGCTCTACGGCATCATCGATCCGCGCATTCGTCTGGCAAAGGGGGATGACTGATATGGCAGAAAAAGCGATCCGCCTGGGCGGCGAATCCACAGCGGATGCCATCGTCAGCGCGGTGGATTCCTTGTATCCCGAGCACACCTTTGAGGACAAGGAGTTTGCCCTCAAGCACAACGACGATGAGATCGCCGTGGATACCAACTTTGCGGCCCAGAGCTTCTGGAAGGATGCCATCCTCCGCTTTTTCGGCAAGAGGAGCGCCGTGCTGGGCCTGATCCTGATCGTCGTCATCGTGCTGCTGGCCGTTTTTGGCCCGGGCATGAACAGCTATACCTACTCCGGCCAGGATCTGAGCCAGAAGAACTTTGCTCCCCGTGTGCCGGGCATCGAGCGCCTCGGCATCCTGGACGGCAGCGAGAAGATGAGCACCACCACCGGCAGCAAGAGCGTCAACGCCTATGTGGAAAAGGGCAAGGACGATGTCTACTACTGGTTCGGCAGTGACCTGTACGGCCGCGATATCTGGACCCGCACCTGGGAGGGTGCCCGTGTCTCCCTGATCATCGCGGTGGCCGCCGCTGTCATCGATATGGTCATCGGCATGAGCTATGGCCTGATCTCCGGCTACTTTGGCGGCAGGGTGGATATGGTGATGCAGCGCTTCCTCGAGGTGGCCAACGGCATTCCCCGTCTGGTCATCGTTACGCTGCTGCTGCTGGTGCTGCAGCCCGGCATGGTCACCATCATCTTTGCCCTGATGCTGACCGAGTGGGTGGGCATGAGCCGCATCGCCCGCGCCGAGATGCTCAAGCTGAAGGACCAGGAATTCGTTCTGGCTTCCCGCACTCTGGGTGCCGGCAGCTTCTTTATCATCTTTAAGGAAGTGCTGCCCAACATCATCGGACCCATCATCACTCAGGTCATGTTCAGCATCCCCACCGCGATCTTTACCGAGGCATTCCTTTCCTTCGTGGGTCTGGGCATCCCGGTGCCGCAGTGCTCGCTGGGTTCCCTGATCAGTGAGCTGTACAACAGCTTCACCACCCATCCCTATCAGATCATCCCGCCCATCGTGGTCATGAGCCTGCTGATGCTCAGCTTCAATCTGCTGGCCGACGGCCTGCGCGAGGCACTTGACCCCAAGATGAAGAGTATGTAAGGAGGCGCACAACATGCCTGATACGAAAAGAGAACAGGTCTTGTCGGTGCGAGACCTTGATATTACCTTTAAGACGACGGCCGGCCCTGTCCACGCCATCCGCGGCGTGAACATCGACCTGTACAAGGGCGAGACGGTGGCGCTGGTGGGTGAGTCTGGTTCCGGTAAGTCCGTCACCATGAAGGCGGCCATGGGCATTCTGGCCCAGAACGCTAAGGTGAACAGCGGCAGCATCCGGTTCAGCTACCATCACGCCGACGGCAGCCCTGAAACCGTCGATCTGCTGCAAAAAGATAAAAAGTGGATCCGCCGCCACATCAACGGCAAGCGCATCGCTATGGTCTTTCAGGACCCCATGACCAGCCTTGACCCCACCATGACCATCGGCAAGCAGATCATGGAAGGGATGCTCTGGCACTTCAAGATGCCCAAGGCTGAGGCATATCAGAAGGCCCTCAAGCTGCTGGAAGAAGTCGGTATCACCGACGCCGAAAAGCGGATGAAGAGCTACCCGCACCAGCTGTCCGGCGGTATGCGTCAGCGCGTGGTCATCGCCATCGCGCTGTCCTGCGACCCGGACCTGCTCATCTGCGATGAGCCCACCACCGCACTGGATGTGACCATTCAGGCGAAGATCCTCGAGCTCATCCGCAGCATCCAGAAGGAGCGCGGAATTTCGGTCATCTACATCACCCATGACCTCGGCGTCGTGGCAAAGGTGGCGGACTATGTTGATGTCATGTACGCGGGCAAGATCGTGGAGACAGGCACCATCGACGAGATCTTCTACGACCCGCGCCACCCCTACACCTGGGGCCTGCTGTCGGCCATGCCCGACCTCGATACCGCCGACGAGCGTTTGTACACCATCCCCGGTTCGCCGCCGAACCTGCTGCATGAGAAGGCCGGCGACGCCTTTGCACCCCGCAACAAGTACGCGCTGGAGATCGACGATGAGAGCGACCCGCCCATGTTCAAGATCAGTGACACCCACTTTGCAGCCACCTGGCTGCTGGATCCCCGCGCTCCCAAGGTGGAGATGCCGCCTGAGCTGAAAGACCGTGTGGCCCGTATGAGCGCAGAAGCAAAAAAGATAGAGGAGGCGGAGTAAATGGCAGCACAGAGCGCTACCCCTCTTCTGAAGGTCGAGGGACTGAAGCAGTATTTCAAGGTGAACAAGAACTTCACCGTCAAGGCCGTGGACGATGTCAGCTTTGAAATCTATCCCGGCGAGACATACGGTCTGGTGGGTGAGTCCGGCTCGGGCAAATCCACCATCGGCCGCAGCATCATCCGGCTGTATGACCCCACCGCAGGCAAGATCACCTTCGACGGGCAGGACATCAGCGGACGTTTGACTCACGCCCAGAACAACACCCTGCGCACCCAGATGCAGATGATATTCCAGGACCCGATGGCGTCCCTGAACCCCCGCAAGAAGGTGGAGGACATCATCGGCGAGGGTCTGGACATCCACCATATGTACAAGACCCAGGACGAGCGCCGCGAAAAGGTGGAGAAAATTCTGGAGAAGGTCGGCCTTGCGCCCGAGCACGCTGAGCGTTATCCCCACCAGTTCTCCGGCGGTCAGCGCCAGCGCGTCGGCATCGCCCGCGCCCTCATCATGAACCCGAAGCTCATCATCGCCGACGAGTGTATCTCGGCACTGGACGTGTCGATCCAGGCACAGGTCGTCAACCTGATGAAGGACATCCAGCAGGAGACCGGCACGGCCTACCTGTTCATCGCACACGACCTGTCCATGGTCAAGTACATCTCCGACCGTATCGGCGTGCTCCATCTGGGCCACCTGCTGGAAACGGGTACCACCGAAGAAATTTTTGCAGATCCCATTCATCCCTACACCCGGAGCCTGCTGTCGGCTATCCCACTGCCGAACCCGGTGGTGGAAAAGCGCCGCGTGGCCGAGACTTACGACTATGCCACTTCCGGCATCGACTACAGCAAAGGCACCAGCCACCTCGTCAGCGGCAGCCACTACGTCAAGTGTACCGATGAAGAGTTTGCAAAGTGGTGTAAATAAAATGAAAACGCAAGTCTCTTGACAACCTGCGTTCTAACGTCTATAATGAAGACAAAGAAAGGCGCTGCCCGCACAGTGGTCAGCTCCCTCCTCTATCATGGAAATTTAAGAATAAATGACCGCTTGAGTTTGGTAGACTGTAGGGCGGTCATTTTTCTTGTCATTTTTTAGAATAGTGCTTTGCGTGGTGCGTATTCCGAAAAAATACTTGGGCAATCGTCCAAGTGATTTTGGCAGTGCCAATGATAACGGTGGCCAGAAGGCCGAGCAGAGCAATAACAGTATTCAAAATATCCATGATGGAGTTCCTCCTTCAAGTCTTTCATGTATCAATGATTAAGACCATCCGGAGGATGACAAAAATTGGACTTCCTCCGGACGGCACACGGAATGTGATGCCGAGGAGGGAGCATGACCGCTGCACTTGCAGGACAGCGCCTTTCTAATCACAGAATAACACAAATAGAAATGGATTTCAATGGCACGGCCCACCTTATAGAGTGGGGCTCAAAATGTTTTCGGGCAGGGCGTTGTATTCCACACGGAAATTTGGTATCATATACAATACGGCTTTTGTTATGTGATGCGGCGCGATTTGCGCCCGGAGAGAGATTGGGAGGAACGATATGATGATCCCCGGCGTCCTGTTTCTTTTGGGATTGCTCTGCCTTATCAAGGGCGGTGACTGGTTCGTGGACGGCGCATCGGCGCTGGCCCGCCAATTCCATCTGCCGGAGCTGCTCATCGGCGCAACGGTGGTGTCCGTCGGCACTACCCTGCCCGAGGTGATGGTGTCCACCATCTCGGCAGTGTCCGGCCATGGCGAGATCGCCTACGGCAACGCCATCGGTTCTGTCATCTGCAACACGGCCCTCATCGCGGCCATTACGGTGGCCGTGCGGCCCGGCAAGGTGGACCCGAAGCCCCTGCGTGTTCCGGTGGCTTTCTTCTTTGCGGCTGCGGCCATCTACTGCGTGGCAGCTTACGGCATGGGCCGCTTTACCCGTCCGATGGGCCTGCTGATGCTGGGAATGTTCGTGGCCTATATGGCGGCGAATGTCTGGCAGATGAAAAATGCTCCGGCAGAGCCGGAGCATGAGGAAGAGCCGATGGGCATCGGAAAAATCGTCCTGCTGCTGGTGGTGGGCGCAGCCCTCATCGCGCTGGGCGCGAACCTGCTGGTGGACAACGGCACCATCATCGCGCAGGCGATGGGCGTGCCGGAATCGGTCATCGCGCTGACCTTCGTGGCGCTGGGTACCTCGCTGCCTGAGCTGGTCACGGCCATTACTTCGCTGATGAAGGGCCACAGCGACCTCTCGCTGGGCAATGTCGTGGGTGCGAATGTTTTCAACCTCGTGCTGGTCAGCGGCATGTCGGTGACACTGGCACCGTTTGAAATCCCTCAGAGTGCGACCCTGTTCGGTATCAACTCGAGTCTGGTGCTCGAGCTGCCCGTGATGCTGCTGGTGATGGTGCTGCTGACCATCCCGGCGCTGGTGCGTGGAAAGCTCTCCCGTGTGCAGGGTGTGGCGCTGCTCTGCATCTATGCCGCATTCTGCGCAGTGCAGTTTACAATGTGAAACCGCGCAAATCAACAAAAAGCAAGCTTTTTCTCGGTTGACAGGCGTTGGCAGGATCCTTTATTATAAGAGTATAAAATGGTTCGCCCAATAGGGTGGACAGAGAGAATGACCGCCGCGGAGCAGGAGACCGCAGCGGTCATTTTTTTGTTTGTCTTGAAAAATGCTGTCAGGAAACGAACACAGCCACAACGAGCGCCTGACCGCCGATGACGCCGACGGCAAAGCCGGCATTCTGGCTGGCGGCGGGATGAAAAGCTTCAGAGAGAACAAGAAAACGCCGATGGCCGATGAGATCTTTGGCAACGGAGCCAAACGCTGCATTTTCTTTCAGGACACCGTCCTCCAGCATATCGGCAGAGAGGAAGGAATAACTGACCCAATAAGTTTCGCTGGGCGAGGGAGAAATTATGCGCAGAACATCGTCGGCGCAGTTCGCACGGTCATCTTTGGGATTTTCGGTTAAGGCCTCGACCGCTTTGTTGATGTCGTCGCCGGAGTACTGCTTAAGGTACAAAAATACAGTTTTAGCAGCATCATCGCTGCCCTGTATAAAATGGTTGGGGCTACTGAATTGGTCGAAATACTCCTGATTCAGGGCGGCGAGCAGTTCCTTCTTTCCCTGGGAGGTGTTTTCTGAGGGAACATTGTCCGGCAGGATGAGTTGCCCGGCCCCAGCCTGACAGCTGCAGAGCAGGAGCAGGATGCTGAGAACAGCTCCACAAATAAAACTGCATCGTCTGACACATTGCATCATGGCGGGACCTCCTGTCGGTATGGCACGATTTCACTGAGGTGGAGTAGAAACGATGAATTTCGACTTGCGGCAACACTTTTCATCTCTTATGACACAATGATATGATTTTGACGACAGAATGTCAATGTTTTTGAGAAAACTCGCAAAAATCTGGAAAGATAGCCAATGAAGGCCGTTGAAATTTGACGTATCAGACAATTTTCGAGAAAATGAACAGCAGCCCCGCCTGAAAAGCGGGGCTGCTGCAATTACTGGGGGATATGAGCTTTTTACTCGAGTCTCAGGCTGTCCAGCACTTCATTCACTACATCCAGCGCCACCTGTCCGGGCGCGCTGGCCTGCCCGGGGTTGGCGAAGGTCATGGCAGAGCCGAACGTCTCACCGCACAGGCGGCTCACTGCACCCAGCGCACCCATGCTCATGGTGATGACGGGCGTTTCGGGATGCTGCTCTGCCATCTCTGCTGTGGCGGCCAGCAATTCGAGGACGTCAGATGACGAGCTCGGCATCACAGCCAGTTTGGGCAGGTCGGCTCCGGCCTGCTGCATGGCGGTCAGGCGCGTGACCATCTCCGTCCGGGACGGCGTTTTGTGGAAATCATGGCTGGAACAAACCACTGCAGCACCAGCCTTGTGCGCCTGCCCGATGAGGGCCGGAAGTCCTTCTCGATTCGGGAAGAACTCGATGTCAAGCAGATCGGCACAGCCGCTGACACAGACCGTGCCGCAGAAATCAGCGTATTGCTGCGGCGTCAGGGAAGCTTCTCCGCCCTCTGCTTTGGTGCGAAAGGTCACGAGCAGGAGCTTTTCGCCCAGCGCTGCTCGCAGACCGGACAGCACCTGCTTCAGTGCGGCAGCATCCAGAACATCAGAAAACCAGTCGGCCCGCCACTCGATGCAGTCGGCCCTCAGCGCGGACAGCTGCCTGGCCTTACGGAGAATATCGTCCTCTGTGCGGGCGACGATGGGCAGGATGACTTTCGGACGGCCTGCGCCGATGCAGCAGCCGCGGATGGTGATGCTGGGCATGATAAAACTACCTCACTGCAAAAAGATACTTTCATCATACGGCCTGCCCCGCCGCTTGTCAAGCCTGCCGGAGCAAAAACCGAAAGCAAGCCGCTTTTTGTGGAAATTTGCACTTGCGGGATGACCGAAAATCGTTTACAATAAGCGCAGCAAAGGCAGCGTGGCCCGTATGGGGCTGCGCTGCCTTTTTCGTTTTGGGAGGGAAAGAAAATGAAGGAAATGAAAACGACTGCGCAGGTGCTGGTGGACTGTCTGGAGGCTGAGGGCGTTGATGTGATGTTTGGCATTCCGGGCGAAGAGACGCTGGATCTGATGTTTGCGATTCGGGACAGCAAGATACGCTTCATCCCGGTGCGCCACGAGCAGGGTGCGGCCTTTATGGCGGATGTCTATGGCCGTCTGACCGGCCGGGCCGGCGTCTGCCTGTCCACCCTTGGCCCCGGTGCCACCAACCTTGTCACCGGTGTGGCGGATGCTTATCTGGACGGTGCGCCGCTGGTGGCCATCACAGGTCAGGTCGGCACCGACCGGATGCAGCTCACCAGTCACCAGTACCTTGACCTGACTGCGATGTTTGAGCCTATCACCAAGCGTTCGAAGCAGATCATCCGCCCCGACACGGTGGGCGAGATCGTGCGGCTGGCCTTCAAGCACGCCGAAAAGGGCAAGCCGGGCGCGACCCATATCGACCTGCCCCAGAATATTGCAAAAATGCCCGCCGACGCCGTGCCGCTCAAGCGCCAGCAGATGCATGAGGTCTATGCCGACCCGGCCCACATTGCAGCGGCAGGAAAAATCATCAGTGAGGCGAAAGATCCGGTCATCCTTGCAGGCGCGGGTGCGGTGCGCGGCCATGCCGCCGCTGCGGTCACCGAGCTGGCTGACCGCCTGCACATCCCGGTGGTCAACACCATGATGGCCAAGGGCATCATCCCGATGGATGACAAATACAGCCTCTGGACCATCGGCATCCCGCAGAAAGACTATGTCAACCAGCTCTTCGACCGGGCGGATGTGGTCATCGCGATCGGTTACGACATCGTGGAGTGCGCACCGGCCAAGTGGGGCGCACGGGAGAATATGACCATCGTCCACATCGACAGCGCCCCCGCCGATGTCAACAAGCGGTATCAGCCCGCTGTGGAAGTGGTGGGCGACATTTCAGAAAGCCTGTATGAGATCCTGCGCTGCGCCCACCGCACCGGTGAGCCGGAATTTGCACTGGCTCTCCGCCAGACGATGGTGGCAGAGCATGAGGCAATGGCGGCGGACGACAGCTGCCCCATGAAGCCGGCGCGCATCCTCGCCGATGTGCGGAAGGTCATGGGCCGCGACGACATCGTGGTCAGCGATGTGGGCGCCCATAAGATGTGGATCGCCCGCCACTACGACTGTTATGAGCCCAACACCTGCCTCATCTCCAACGGCTTCGCCAGCATGGGCTTCTCCATCCCGGGTGCGTTCGCGGCAAAGCTTCTCTATCCGGAGAAAAAGGTGCTGGCGGTTTGCGGCGACGGAGGCTTCATGATGAACAGTCAGGAGCTGGAAACAGCGGTGCGGGAGCATGTGCCTTTTGTGACCCTCATCTGGGAGGACTCCAGCTATGGTCTCATCAAGTGGAAAGAGCAGGAGCAGTTCGGCGGCGAGCACTGCTATGTGGACTTTTCGAATCCCGATTTCAAGCTGCTGGCAGAGGCTATGCACTGCAAGGGCTATCGTGTTGAGAAGGCAGAGGAACTTATCCCCACGCTGGAAGAGGCTTTCAAACAGGATGTCCCCAGCGTCATCGTGGTACCGGTGGATTACAGTGAGAATATGAAGCTCACGGAACACCTCAAGCAGGTGTATGCCCAGAAGTAACTATTATATATAAGAGAGCATCCGTTTGCCCAATGAGGGCGGCGGATGCTCTCCTTATTATATAGTGTAACAGCCCCTCCCACTTGGAGGGGCAGCACACCGCAGGCGTGCTGAACGGGTGTCAAAGTAGGGACTGATTTCAAGTGAAAAACTGGCGGATGTATACAAAAGCGAAAAAAGAGCAAAAAACTCGCAAAAAAGGCTTGCAAAGTGGCCCGGCGTATGGTATTATACTTGAGTGCCAAGCGCTGAGACAAAAGAATGACTTCTGAGTCCCAGCTGGAAGTAAAGCGAAAAGAACCAATAGACGTCCGAAAGTTCCGGTCAGCGCCGAGAAACTGAGAACGCTCCAAGTTCGCCGGAGAGATCCGAATCACGAAAAACTTCGAAAAAAGAGCTTGACAAAAAATCACTTCTGTGATAAAATAATCAAGTCGTCAGCCGCATGGCTGAGGCGCTACAGGACCTTGAAAATTGAACAATATCGAAAAACTTGTAACGGAACCTATTTTCGTGTTGGAAAAACACGTTAAACAATTCCAAACAAAGTAATTCACACAGGACGCAAGCGATTGCGTGCTGAGCGAAGAGAGATTTAACACTTTTTAAGTGATAAATATCATTTATAAAGAGTTTGATCCTGGCTCAGGACGAACGCTGGCGGCGCGCCTAACA
>ERZ772969.679-NODE-679-length-30669-cov-4.619357_pt1 | contig 30669 bp, 31 predicted proteins | sample MGYA00511676_ERZ772969 | MGnify/ENA primary metagenome ERZ772969 (study PRJEB29015, sample SAMEA2737651) | human gut metagenome | biome: human gut; feature: human-associated habitat; material: faeces | place: China | collected 2012 ... | reverse complement strand
CCCTCATGAATGAGGGGCAGGGGAGTTGAATAGGCGAAGACTATTTTTTATTTTACAAGGCACTCAGTTATTGAGCGCTTACGCTTTACGCAAAAAATATCCCTGAAAAAGGCAAAACAGGAATCGGGCAAATGATGCACGGTTCCTGTTTTTGTGGATAAGACAATGCGAAAGCGCAGCGCTCATGATCTAAGCAAACAGTTGTATCACGATCATTATGATCCAGTAGATAAAGTAGATTGCCATCCCCACATTTAAAATGGTTGTGGAAAAGCGTTTGCCCTTCGGAATACTTACCTCGCCGGGGAAAAGCCGCAGCTTTTTCAAGGAAACGCAAAAGAAGATAATGCCGGCAATGGCAAGCGCGAACACGAAAAGTCCATAAAGTGCATAAAGCATGATGCCGGCGAGATGCTGCTGCACATAAGGCGCCATAAGCGCGGGATCGCTCAGAGCATTGATAAAATCCTCGCCCAGCCAGTTGAGCAAAAGAACGCCGGGAATAGAGCCCAAGAAATTGATCAGCATATGTAAATAGATTGTATAGAGAATATTTCCGGTTTTGACAAAAATAAAGCCGAAGAATATTCCGAGCGTAAATGCATATACAAACTGATTCAGATTGCCATGAAAGAGGGCAAACATCAGACCGGAAAAAAGGACTGCGGTTCCTTCGCCGTATTTTACCGTCCGCTCTACAAGGAGCTTACGGAATAAAAGCTCCTCTGCGATCGGCGCGCAGATGACCATGATAAAAAAGTTTACGAGCACGTTGGAGGAGGAAGCGATTTCAACCATCGTGTTTGAGATGGGGGCGCCCTTGAATAAACCGATGATCTCAGTAAGAAAGATACCGATCAAATTGCTGGCATACATGCCTCCGTAGCAAATCAAAAATGCGATCAGCCATTGACCCAACGTCATTTTCTTTTTGGCAATGGTCTTTGATGGGATCCGGCTGATCAAAAAGCCCATCAAGGGCATGGCAATGGCGTACATCGGGAGCATTGTCACAAGCAGCATAGAGGCAGTGTTATTGAGAATATCGGCGTTCACTTTCATAGCGATTGCAGAAGCGATTGTCTGCACAAGAATGATCAGCAGCGTTCCCAGAAAGAACATAAGTCCGAGCTTTGAAAATTGCTTTCTGGCAGGCTTGATCACGTCCTCCATAGGAGGCTGCACAGGGGGTACGGGCGGTGTCTGTTCACTTTGCCATTGTGAAAATTCGTGTTCCATAATAATTCCTCCATTCCAAAGTGGTTTATCGCGAAGAATCTCCTTTTCAAATATTTGATTCTCCAGAACTATGAGCCTTGCGGTCTCCGTTTGGTTTGACAACTTTATTTGTCATCATTATATATATGACAAGTAAAGTTGTCAACACCTTTTTCAAAGGATTGTAAGAAATGATCAGCAGCGCATTAGGCGGAGGTAATGGTTTGCCTCACGCAGCACATGATCGGCAAGCAGCGGAAGGATGATCGAGGAGATATTGCAGGATAAAATGCCCTCTGTTCCGGTTGCTTTAAAGTCGCGGTATTCCATGGTTTTTGTGAGAGACGCCTGCCGGATGGCGCGGCAGTCCTTTTGCCTTGCCATTTGCAGAAGCTTCTTGTAATCGCCTGCAAAATCATCTGCGGTATGGATCAGCTGCTCCTCAGATGGATCGAGCAGACCGCGGATAAAAAGTGCATGCTCCATCATGATCTGATTCCAGAAGCGCTCTGTTTCGCATAGCCTGCGCGGGGAAATATCACGTCCCTGCATCAAAGCCTCGATAAGCGAGCAGTAAAGCTTTGCTTCTCTTAAAATGTGTTCAATAAGCAGTGGATAGTTTGCCGTAAAAAGTGAACAGCAGCGAACGTCCTTTAGCACACATTCCTTAAATTCGATCAGGCCGTTTAGAAGCTCAAGCGCCCGTTCGTTCATGGAAAAAACAGCTGCCACAAGCTCTCTGCGTTCCATGCTGCCTGCATGTGAGGAGAGGGAGAGCTGTTTTTTGGAGATGTCACTGTCAATCGGGATTCCCGTCAGCAGGGAGGTTTTCTGTTCGGCGGGAATCGTAAACTGGGTAACGATTTCGCTGGAATTCAGCACGCAAGGGCGTATCCTTCCGCCCGCAAGCTCTGTCACATCGCACAGCAGCTTTTCAAATTGCTCCCGAAAAAAATCCGCCTGTCTGATGCGCTCCTTTTCTTTACAGGGAAAACCGGCGGCAAGAAAAAGAGCGTGCTCGCGCATAATGCGGGCAAAGAAAAGATGCGTTTCTATGGAAAGGATGATAAAATTCCGCATAAAATTTCATACCTTTATCGTTTTTTCTTCCATATAATATATGTCAGGAAAGAAATTCAGTTCGTGTTGTGGAAAAACGGGGGTTTTTATAAGAGATTTGACAAATATGGGGCGATATTTTATTGTATATTTGATAAGAGTATATTATACTAGAAAGGTATAACAAATGGGCAGAATCTATTGTATCATGGGGAAAAGCTCCTCGGGTAAGGATACGATTTATAAAAAGCTGGTGGAGGATCCAAAGCTCTCCTTAAAAAGGATCGTTCCCTATACCACGCGTCCGATGCGTGCCGGAGAGAGGGACGGCGTAGAGTATTATTTTTGCAGCGAGGAGAAGCTGCGTGAGCTCTCGGATGCAGGGAAGGTGATTGAGCTGCGTGCGTATGACACCGTGCAGGGCGTGTGGAAATATTTTACGGCAGATGATCACCAGATGGCGGATGAAGCGAAGGATTATCTGATGATCGGTACACTGGAAGCTTATAAGAAGCTGCGCCGTTATTTTGGGGGCAGCCGTGTGGTTCCGATTTATATTGAGGTAGAGGACGGACTTCGCTTGCAGCGGGCGTTAGACCGTGAGCGTTCGCAGGCAAAGCCGGGGTATGAGGAGATGTGCCGCAGATTTCTTGCGGATGCATCCGATTTTTCCGAGGCGAAGCTGGCGCAGGCGGGGATTGTGAGGCGTTTTCATAATCAGGAGCTGCAGAAAACGATAGAGGAAATCAAGGACTTTATGAGGTCGTAGTTGAGAAAGAGGGTGGCAGCATGGATATAAAAGTAAACAGTACAGTGCCGGTCACACAGGTACCGGATACCGCCATAACGGAGACGGGAGACGGAACCTTTAAGTTTACATTGGCGAGCGCGATCACAGATGCCGAATTACAGGCAAAGGTGGATTCGCTGCTGCAGGATATTACGTTTCAGGGCAACCGCATCGCGCAGCATATGGACATTCGTGATATGAAAAAGTATCGGGGGCTGATTCGTGACTTTATGAATGAGGTCGTTTACCGTTCCCATAAGTTTTCCAGAGAGAATTTCTTGGATCGTAAGGGACGGCACAGAGTCTATGGATTGATCAAGCTGATCGACGCGAATCTTGATGAGCTTGCGCAGGAATTAGTAAAGGATGAGAAGGACCATATCTCGATCTTGAACAGGATCGGTGAGATTCGCGGGCTTCTTTTGGATATTCTCACCTAGAAAAAGAGGTAGATTATGGCAGGATTTAAAGAGATTTTAGGACATGAGCAGATGATCGGGTATCTGCGCAATGCCATTACTACAGAGAAGGTATCGCATGCATACATCATCAACGGACCGGACAAATCCGGAAAAATGATGCTTGCCGAGGCGTTTGCGCAGACGCTGCAGTGTGAGCGGCTTGCTGATACGATTGCACAGACGGGTGAGGCAGAGCCATGTATGGAATGCCATTCGTGCAGGCAGGCGGCGGGACGAAACCAGCCGGATATTATCTACGTCGCGCACGAAAAGCCGAATACGATTTCCGTGGATGATATTCGCGCACAGGTAAATCAGGATATTGTGATAAAGCCGTACAGCAGCAAATATAAGATCTACATTATCGACGAAGCGGAGAAGATGAACGTGCAGGCGCAGAACGCCCTGCTAAAGACGATTGAGGAGCCGCCGGCTTATGCGGTCATTCTTCTTTTGACGGCGAATGCGGAGTTGTTTTTGCCGACGATCCTTTCGCGCTGCGTGCGGTTAAATATTAAGGCGGTGCCGGATGAGAAGATCAGACGGTTTTTGATGAGCAATTACCGGATTCCCGATTATCAGGCGGATGTCTGCGCCGCGTTTGCGCAGGGCAATGTCGGCAAAGCGATCCAGCTTGCTTCCTCGGAGGATTTTAACGATTTGAAGGCGTCGGCATTGCAGTTGATCAAGCGCCTGAAGGATATTGACCTCTATGAGATGGGCGAGGCGGTAAAGCAGATCGGCGAATACAAATTGAGCATCAATGATTATTTTGATCTGATGATGATCTGGTATCGTGATGTATTGTTATTTAAAGCAACAGGAGATGTAAACAGTCTCATTTTTAAGGATGAGGTTTATGATATAAAAAGACAGGCAGAAAAAAGCTCGTACAATGGGATCGAGGAGATTTTGGAGGCGCTGCGCAAGGCGCAGGTGCGTCTGAACGCCAATGTCAATTTCGATCTGGTGATTGAGCTTTTACTGTTGACAATAAAGGAGAACTGATATGACAAAGGTAGCGGGAGTTCGTTTTCGGAATGCCGGAAAAATTTACTTTTTTGATCCCGGAACGATGGATTTAAAAGCCGGAATGCATGTGATCGTAGAGACGGCGCGCGGCGTTGAGCTGGGAACGGTGATGGCGGATGCAAGAGACGTCTTGGAAAATGAGGTTATCCAGCCGTTAAAGCCCGTCATCCGCATCGCGACGGCAGAGGATGAAAAGACGGCGGAGCGAAATCGGGAGAAAGAAAAAGAGGCGTTTAAGATATGTCTGGAGAAGATTGCAAAGCATAAGCTGGATATGAAGCTGGTGGATGCGGAGTATACATTTGATAATAATAAGCTGCTGTTTTACTTTACAGCGGACGGACGGATTGATTTCCGTGAGCTGGTCAAGGATCTGGCGTCGATTTTTCGCACGAGGATCGAGCTTCGTCAGATTGGTGTGCGCGATGAGACAAAGATCATGGGGGGGATCGGCATTTGCGGCAGACCGCTTTGCTGTCACTCCTATCTGTCAGATTTTGCGCCGGTTTCCATTAAGATGGCGAAGGAGCAGAATCTTTCCTTAAATCCGACGAAGATTTCCGGTGTGTGCGGCAGACTGATGTGCTGTCTGAAAAATGAGGAGGAGACGTATGAGTACCTCAACAGCAGACTGCCGAATGTCGGCGATCATGTCACGACAGACGACGGACTGCGCGGTGAGGTGTCCTCGGTGAGCGTGCTCCGCCAGACAGTGAAGGTACTTGTCGAGCTCGAAGATGAGAAGGAAATCCGCGACTACAAGGTCGAGCAGCTGAAATTTAAGCCGCGCCGCAGGAAGGAGAATGTCAGACTATCGGCGGAGGAGCTGCGGGAGCTTTCGGTTTTGGAGGACAAGGGAGGAAAATCAAGAATTGATGACGCAAAATGATTTGATTCACGAGGGAGAACGTCTGGACGAGCTTCATCGCAACGGTTATTTTATCATTCAGGATCCTGCGCGGTTTTGCTTTGGTATGGATGCGGTGCTTCTCTCCGGCTTTGCGCAGGCAAGGCAGGGCGAACGGGTGCTTGATCTTGGAACCGGGACGGGCATCATTCCGATTCTGATGGAGGCAAAGACGAAGGCGTCAGATTTTTTTGCACTTGAGATTCAGGAGGAGAGCGCAGACATGGCGCGCCGCAGTGTGCAGTACAATCATTTGGAGGATAAGATCAGAATCATCACGGGAGATATGAAGGATGCTTCAAAGATATTTGGGGCATCTTCTTTTGATATTGTCACCGCAAACCCGCCCTATATGATCGGGCAGCATGGGATTAGCAGCGCTTCTGATGCAAAAGCGATCGCACGCCATGAGATTTTATGTGATCTGGATGATATTCTGCGGGAGACCGCTAAGGTATTGCGCCCCAACGGACGGTTTTACATGGTGCACCGCCCGTTCCGTCTGGCAGAGATTTTTGCCAAGATGGTCGCATATAAAATCGAGCCGAAACGGATGAAGCTTGTGTACCCTTATGTTGATAAAGAGCCGAATATGGTGTTGATCGAGGGACTGCGTGGCGGAAGGTCAAGGCTTACGGTGGAAAAGCCTCTGATCGTCTATAAGGAGCAGGGGGTATATACCGATGAAATATACGATATTTACGGATATTAGTATATGGATATTACTGTAGCCATCACGAAGGAACAATCAGGGACTGCGCGGTATCAGCTGCGCGTTGGAATGGAGGAACGATGTTTAATGATTTGAAAATAGGACCGGTCACGATCCACATGTACGGTCTGATGATTGCCATTGGATTTTTAAGCGCTCTGCTTTTGACCTCATACCGGGGAAAAAAGAGAGGGATGAATGATGATATTATCTGGGGAATTTTTTTCTGTGCAATATTCGGCGGAATGGCGGGAAGCCGTATTCTCTATTATATTGTAGAGCTGCCGCGGATTATCGAGGATATTTCGATTTTGTGGGATTTCAGAAATGGCTATGTAGTGTATGGAGGGATCATCGGCGGCGTTTTGGCGAGCTGTGTCTATTGCAGATTTCAGAAGGTTTCTTTTTTAGAATATTTTGATCTCGTTATGCCGGCGGTATCGTTGGCACAGGGCTTTGGGCGGATCGGCTGCCTGTGTGCAGGCTGCTGCTACGGCAGACCGACTGACGCGTGGTACGGAATCACATTCCATGCTTCCAATTTTGCACCAAATGGTATCAAGCTGATACCGACACAGATCATTTCTTCGATCGGGGACTTCGTTTTTTGTGGGATTTTACTGTGGTATGCGGGCAGAAAGCCAAAAACCGGACGTGTGGCGGCGCTATGGATGCTGCTTTATGGAATAGGACGTTTTGCCATTGAGTTTTTGCGGAACGATTACCGTGGAAGCATCGGCGTACTCTCGACCTCGCAGATCATTTCGATCGGAATCGTGGCGGCAGGAGCGGTGATGTTTGCAGCCGTACCGAAGCTTAAGGGGAAAGAAGAATGATCGAGGTCTTATTTGGAAAAAGTGAGGCAGCCTCCATGAAGGCGGCAAAGAGCCGTGTTACGATTGTCCATGCAGACGGACCGACGGCTGTTTTTTGCGCGGGAAAGAAGAAACCGCCCGAAAGGGAGCACTGTGGCTGGGTGGAAGGAACGGCGGACGAGGTGATCTGTCTTGATTTTGCTCTGGATCAGGGAGATCTGAAGGAGCGGCTCCAAGAGATCAAAGCGTGCTGCCCCGCGGAGCTTTTGCGTCTGAAGGAATATCTCTTGGACGGGGAGGAGATCAGGGTCTGGTACAGCAATGCGCCGTATGCGCGCTGTGGCTTTTACCATCTGTGCAGTGTACTGCGAAAATATAAAAATCAGGTGTGGACGGTGCGCCTGCCGGAAGCGAGAGTGTATGCAGATCATACGGTCAGTTATTCAAATTGGGGAGAGGTGGCGGCGGAGGAATTTGCCGGATTTCTTCCGGGTGCAGAGGCGCTGTCCCCGCAGGAGCTGCGCAGGTATGACGCGCTGTGGCAGGAGCTGGTGGAGGACGGGAGCTTGCTCCGCGCTGTGGTAAATAACAGAGTGGTCGGCGTACCGGAGGATTTTTATGATTTTCTGATCTGGAAAAGACTGACGGGAACTCCGATAAAAGAGGCGCGGCTGATCGGTGATATTCTGGGGTGTTATCCCATTGGTCTTGGAGACGCATGGTATGCCGGACGGATCAACCGGCTGATCGCGGATGGGAAAATCCGGGTTGTAGAGGATGAGTTCCAAAGGGAATACGCAAGAGTTATCTGTGCGAATGACGAGCCGTAGAAAGGAAAGCATATGGCAGGAAAGTTATATTTGTGTGCGACGCCGATCGGAAACCTTGAGGATATTACCTATCGCGTGCTGCGCACGCTAAGAGAGGTTGACCTGATCGCGGCGGAGGATACGCGCAATTCGATCAAGCTGCTGAACCATTTTGAGATTAAAACGCCGATGACAAGCTATCACGAATACAATAAGATCGAGAAGGCATATCAGCTGGTGGACAAGCTGCGGGAGGGAAAAAATATCGCGCTGATCACAGACGCCGGAACGCCGGGGATTTCGGATCCCGGCGAGGAGCTGGTTCGTATCTGCCGCGGGGAGGGAATCGAGGTCACATCCCTGCCCGGACCGGTGGCTTGTATCACTGCGCTGACTATGTCGGGACTTCCGACAAGGCGTTTTGCGTTCGAGGCATTTTTGCCACGCGAGAAAAAGGAGCGGGCAGCAGTTTTGGAGCAGCTTCGGGATGAGACGCGCACCATGATTTTTTACGAAGCGCCGCATCATCTGGGAAAGACATTGGAAGAACTCTATGAGGCGCTCGGCAACCGGGAAATGGCGATCTGCCGTGAGCTCACCAAGCGGTATGAGGAAGTGATGTCGATAAGTATGGAAGAAGCGCTTGCTTATTATAAGGAAAACGAACCCCGCGGCGAGTATGTGCTTGTCGTCCAAGGAAAAAGCTTTGAGGAGCTCAAAAAGGAAAAGCAGCAGAGCTGGGAGAGCCTCTCGCTGACCGAGCATATGGCGGTTTATGAGGAGCAGGGAATCGACAGAAAGGAAGCGATGAAGCTGGTCGCGAAAGACCGCGGGATCAGTAAAAGAGAGGTTTATCAGGGATTGCTGTTATAGCAAGTATAGTAGCTTACTATATTTGCAAGTGGCTAGACAGCAAAAGAGGTGACAATTAGCACAGTGAAAACCCCGGAGCGGCAACTCCGGGGTTTTCGTTGACATAAGAGTGGCTCGCAAAGCGTGCCGCTCGTTGTTTTGCGTCAATATAGATTTTATAATCTCGTTTGCTTAGACACAATATAGCACATCTATTATGCCATTACAAGTATATGTTTAATTTTTAATAAAAATTCATCCCTCCACCTCGATCACGAGATCCGGTCGGTGTCTTTTACTCATCTGGTGGCGCGCCTTTCGATTTTCTACAGTATCAAATAAAATCGAAAAATCATAGTCCTCCGGGTAAAGCTCGGAGGCGGCGACCTTCAACTTGAGGCGTTTCTGGTTGATCAGCATTTTTTCCTTCTGGATCTGGACGAGAACATTCCCTTTGTCATCGGCAGGCTTCACGACGATACCGATTTTTTCATCGGGAAATACCGTGACGCTGTCTCCGCGTGAAAACTGCGGCTGCCTCTGCAGCGTGGGGGTGCTTGTCTGCCGGCGCTCGATTCTTGGTGCAGATTCTTTTGTGAGATGCTGTGCGGGAGCATTTAGGTAAAGCTCTGCGGAAAGCTGTGGGGAGATACTTCCGTAGGCAGCCTGCGCGGCAGTCTTTAACATTTCGTTTGGAATCCCAAGCTTTTTTGCAATGTAGAGCGCGCAGCTCTCGCCCGCCTTGCCGATTTCCAGACGGTAGAGCGGTACGAGGCTTTCCCGATCAAAGGCCATGCGGGCATTTTCGATTTCCTCGTGCGAATCGGCATATTCCTTGACCTCGGGATAGTGAGTTGTGGCAAGGAATAAGCAGCCGCTTTTGCGCAGTTCTTCCAAGATGGCGATGGCAATTCCCATGCCCTCGGCGGGGTCTGTGCCTGAGCCAAGTTCGTCTAGGATGACAAGGCTCTCTCGGTTTACCCTGCGCAGAATGGAGATCACGTTTGTGATATGCGCCGAGAAGGTCGAGAGGTTATCGGAAATATTCTGCCCGTCCCCGATATCGCAGAGCACCTGACTGTTCATCGTAAGCTGCGCCTGTGCACACGGAACATGGAGCCCGGAGCACGCCATCAGACTGAGGAGTGCGACCGTCTTGATCGCAACCGTCTTTCCACCGGTATTCGGACCGGTGATGATAACGCCGCGTTTTTCTCCGCCGATCGAAAAATTAAGCGGAACGCAGGTCTCCCTTGGCAGGAGCGGATGTCTGGCATTGCGTAGGCGGATATAGCGGTCAGCATTCATTTCCGGCTCAACCGCGTTCATGTCAAAGCTCATTTTTCCTTTTGCAAAAACGAAGTCAAGTTTCACCAGCGTACGGATATTTTCCGTGAGAGCGTCTGCGCAGGAGGCGATCGCGTCTGAGAGCAGATAAAGGATTCTGCGCACCTCGGAGTCTTCCTCGATCTGTAAAAGCTCCAATTCCTCACGGATTCCCGAGAGGGCAGCAGGCTCGATAAACAAAGTCGCCTTGCTTGCGGAGGTGTCTATCACGCTGCCTGGCACTTTGCCGCGGAAATCCTTTTTGATCGGAAGGCATGTCCTGCCGTTGCGTGTTACCACAAAAGAGTCAGCCAGGAACGCCTTGTTTGTCCGCAAAAGGCGCTCTGCCCGGTCCTTTAATTCCTGCTGTTTTAAATCCAGATTACGCCGGATGTCCTTTAAATAAGGGGATGCGTAATCATCGACACGTCCGTTTCGGATGGACTGTGCGATCTGCTCATCCAGCTCGTTTTGCTCCGAGAGGTTTTCGCTGTAAAAGGCGAGTGCAATCTTTTTTTCCATACCGGATTTTAAATAAGATTTCATTCGGCTGCACGCCCTCAGAAACATACCGACGGTTTCGATTTCCTCCGCCGTCAGCATCTCGCCGCGCACTGCCGCCTCTATTTGCTCCGCGATATTTTCCATATGCGGGAGCGGCGGCGTACCGAGCTCCTCTAAGCAGCGGCGCGCCTGCGAGGTTTCCCGCAAATGCCGCTGCAGCTCGGTTTCTGATAAATACGGCGTGAGTGATAAGGCAAGCTCCTTTGCCTGCGCAGTGTTGGTATAATCTGCAAGCTGATGTCTGATTTCAGAAAATCCGACAGTGTCAAATGTATGGTTCATAATATTCCTCTTTTCTGGTCAATCTAAAGATCAAGTTTGTATTTTCTGTAAAAGCCGTCTGATCCTGCTCCGGGACAAACAGCCTTGTGAAACCGTCTGTACTTCCGTGGAAAACAAAGAACCCGCAGAGCCTCATCATACAAAGACTCTGCGGGTATAAATCGCACGCAAAAAGAACTGCGGAAGCTGTCTGCCCTGCATGAATCATGGATAATGAGTACACAAAAATAAGATACCTTTTAAAAAGATACCGCGCATGTCTCTCTCAGGTTTGCCTGATTTCCACAATTTATGCCGTTAACAAACACTTCACCATCCTTTTTTCCTATGATTTCATTATTCTAGCGGTCAAAAGTAGAAATGTCAAGAATGAAATTGAGGATTATAAAAATAACGCTTACCGATATTTGAACGCCAATACACATTGACACCTTTTTTCAGTGGATATATCATTTGAGGTGTATTGCTGCAAAGGAGTTGAAACACAATGAATATTTTGTTTGTTGAAGATGATAAAAATATTTGTGAAATGGTTTGTGATTTTTTGATAAGTGAAAATTATGACATCATCACAGCCATTGACGGACAAAGTGCGATTGAGAGATTCAAAGAGCATACATTTGATATTGTGCTATTGGATCTGATGTTGCCGAAGTCAAGCGGATTTGAAGTGCTAAAGTATATAAGAAGTGTAAGTCTGGTTCCTGTTATTATTGCTACTGCTAAAGACAGCGATACTGATAAAATGATGGGGTTAAATTTAGGCGCTGATGATTATATTACAAAACCGTTTTCACTTGTTGAATTATCGGCTAGAATCAAAGCGCACATACGTCGTGCTACAGTATACAGCAATTCAGATAGTTCCGGTGATAAGGTTATTAAATACAAGGATTTGACCATCAACGTATCTAAGCATACAGTTTCTAAAAATGGCACGGATTTGAATTTGACGCATACAGAGTTTGAGATTCTCAGACTTCTTGCAGCGAATCAAGGTCGGGCTTTTTCAAAAGAACAGCTTTACAACACCATTTGGAAAGAAGCATATTACGGAAATGAAAGTGTCCTAAATACACACATCAACCGATTAAGAAATAAACTATCTGACGGTACAGATAAGAGTGATTACATCAAGACCCTTTGGGGTATTGGCTATAAAATGGAGGAGGGATAATGCAATTAGTATTTACTGTAATTTCAATTATATTATTTGGTCTCTACTTTAAAGAACGTGGTAAGAACAAAAAAATGGAAAGTGATTATAAATACATCAATGCAAAACTTCTTGATATAACCAATAATGATGAGAGCAACTATATCCTTGTACCGTCGGATATTAAGATTGTAAAAGAAACCGCTGGGAACATTAATAAGCTTCTGGAAAAGTTTTACGGCAGACAGATTGATTACAATAGGAGTCAAAAGACGGTTTTACAGATATTTACTAACATATCACATGACCTTAGAACGCCCATGACTGTTTTGAAAGGTTATATTGAAATGCTTTATCTGCAAAGTCAAGAAGAAGAATTACCCCTTGCTATGCGTATGACTGTTGAAAAAATGCAGAGTAATTCGCAAGAGCTGGTTCATTCGGTGAATAACTTATTCGATATGGCAAAAATTCAGTCTGGAGATATGGTCTTGAATATACAGAACGTAAACCTGACAAAGGTTTGTCATGAAATTATTTTAGAGTTTTACGACCTATTGGAAAGAGAAAATTTTGATGTAGCGGTCAATATTGAAGATAAACCGTTATATGCGAATGTCGATACGGAAGCCGTTGGGCGTATCCTTAAAAATCTGATTGATAATGCAATTAAATATGGAAGTGCTGGCAAATTTTTAGGAATTTCCCTCTATGAGAAAGACGCTCATATTTACATTGCAGTTGAAGATCACGGAGTTGGTATTTCTGAAAAAGACAAGAAGCATATTTTTACAAGAGCATATACAGCAGACAGAAAGAAAGGCAATGGATTAGGGTTAGCTATTTCGCAAGGACTTGCAAATTCTATGGGGGGTTCAATTTCAGTAACCAGCATACCTCAGGAAAGAACAGTATTTACAGTCAGATTATAAAGTTAGAAAAATGTTAGAATTAAAAAAGAGAAAAGATAACTTTGTTTTGTATACTGTTTTTAGCAAGGAGGTAGCATGATGAATTATATGATAGAAACTCATTATCTAAAGAAAATATATAAAGATAAAGTAGTAGTCAATGATGTGGATATCCATGTGAAAAAAGGAGAAATCTACGGTTTTGTCGGTCCCAATGGAGCTGGAAAAAGTACTTTGATGAAAATGCTGCTCAGCTTGGTTCAAGCTGATGCTGGCGAAATTGTTATATTTGGTAATAAAGTCATTCAGAATGATTTTGAAATGTTGAAAAGGATTGGTTCGATTATTGAAAACCCTTATTTTTATGAAAAATTAACTGCAAGAGAAAATCTTGACTTGCATTGTGAATATATGGGGTATCATAACAAGAACCATATCATGGAAGTATTGAAGTGTGTAGGACTGTTAAAAGATGCGGATAAAAAAACATCTCAATATTCTTTGGGAATGAAGCAACGTCTTGCAATCGCCAGAGCCATTTTAACGAAACCAGAACTATTGATACTTGATGAACCAATCAACGCTCTTGATCCGGAGGGCATACGAGAAATGAGAGAATTATTCCGTAAACTCAATACAGATTATGGAACAACGATTTTTATTTCCAGCCATATTCTTTCCGAAGTAGAACAGATTGCAGATACGATCGGTATTATCCAAAATGGAAAACTAATGAAAGAAATTTCTATGTCTGATGTGCACAAATATCAAACAGATTATGTGGAAGTAGAGGTCGATCATATAGAGCTTGCAGGTTATATTCTTGAAAAGGAGGTTGGAATACAAGATTTTAAAATCATTTCAGAAAATCGCATTGAGATTTACGATTTAAGAAAAGCTGTAAAAGAGATCTCCGCTATATTGGTTCAAAATGGTATCGGTATTAACAGTATTGGACGCAGACAAAACTCCTTAGAGAATTATTTCTTCCAAATTACAGGAGCAAAGGAGGTGGAAAATTTATGATACACTTGATGAAGCTTGAATTAAAAAAAGTGGGATTGAAAAAATATGTGCTATTCTCAATTGCTGGAATTTTTATTAGTATGTTTTTTCTATTTGTAGGACTAAATGACAGTTCAACAATAAAATCCAGTTATGAAACAGCCTTTTCAACGGTAGGATTGATATTTTGTTTTTATTATATTATCTTGTTTTCTGTTCTCGTCGCTGCCTATATTATAAATGAATACAATCATAAGACAATTTTGGTCATGTTTTCATATCCGATAGACCGTAGAAAGTTGATGATTGCAAAATTGCTGCTTATAACATTACTGGTGATGCTTTCTATGATTGTCGGATATATTTGTTGTGGAACATTTATTGTGATGGCAGATAGGTGTTGTGAACTCATAGAGGGAGAATTTAAAATTTCAGTTTTGTTCCATTGGATACCGACAGCACTTAAAGCGATTATTACATTTTGCACATTCGGTATAGGAACGTTTGTCATTGGCATGATTAAAAAATCTGTGCCGATGACAATTATAAGTGCAATGGTTTTCTGCTATCTTAGACAGTTTTATATAGCTGGTATGGATTTATATGAAGAAAACTGGTTATTTGTTATAGGAGTGGTGGTTATTACGATGATAGGTGTATGCTATACTCTTGCTTACAAGATCGGACAAACTGATTAAATAATATCTCATAGCAAACCATGCAAATGAAAACTGGATATTTTGGTGTCTTAGCTCATGCAAATTTTATGCTTGCGTGGGCTTTTTTCTCAAAGGGATAGACGGTAGTTTCGTTTATATATTGCGGCGTGTTTGCGAAAAGGGGAGAGGTTATAAACAGTTCACGGAGTTGTAAGAGGAATAGAGCGTAAAGCCAGCGGGGCTGACGCGGAGAATGCGTACAGCCCGCACCTGGTTAGCGTCATAAGTTGACTCGCGAAACAGGAGGAGTGCTGGTTTAGAAACAGTAAAAATGCAACAGCAGCCTGCACCTATTCCACTGTTCTTTTATTTTCTACAAGATAGTAAGCGTCGAGATATTTTTCCACAATCGAAAACGGCGCCGGTCCGATCGCAAGGATGGCGCGGTGAAAGGCAACATCGCTGTACGCATCCCCGTAACGTTTTTTTGCGTCTTCTTTTAATTCCAGAAATTCCAGATAACCGACATAGTATTTCAGATAATGCGCAGGTTCTTCCACGATCAGCTCATAAACATTGCGCAGGCTGTTTTGGTCGGTAATGCCATAATCTGCCCAGAAAGCGAGCACATCGGAAAAGGACCAGCCGTCATAGTGGATTCCAAGGTCCGTTGTGGCATAAAGACTTAGCAGTGCGGACTGGTTGAAAGACAACAGATCAGCAACCGGCGTTTCCAAGCCGGCATAGTGGTAGGAGAGCATTTCTACATAGGTTGCCCAGCCCTCCACATAGCCGGGGTAATTTAAAATGGAGCGGACAGGGGAAAGTCCGGCCTCGTAGGACATCACTGTCTGATAGAGATGCCCGGGAAAGCCCTCGTGTGCCAGCGTTGTAAAATGGCGCATCGTTGAGGTGTCCGTCGAGGCATTGATAAAAATAGAATTTTTGCGGTAGTTGTCGATAGGAGCTGTGATATAAAATGCCGGAGCCATGTAGTCCTCCATGCACTCGTCAATGTAGCTGACTGTAAATTCCGTATCGGGGGCAGCCGGAAACTGTGCGAGCATTTCCTCCTGCAGAACATGCAGCGTGGCGACAGGATCCATCCCGTCAAGACGAACGCTTGCGCATTTTTCTTCAAGCCCCGGGTGCTGCAGTATCAGGACACCGGCGGCAGTCAGGTCCTCGCTGCGCTGCTCCTCCACCATTTTTTGAATTTCACGCACAGACTTATCACTGCCCGTATTGTGACGCACCAGATATTCGTAATACTCCGTGCCGTCCGGGAAGTGGCAAAGCCCGGCGTTGTTCGTTCCGCTGCCGAGCAGCTCGGTGAGCGCAGACGCAAGTCTCTCATAAGCCGGAAGAATCGTTTCCTTGACAATCGTTTCGTTTTTTGCCTGATAGGTCTGACGTTCGGCATCACTTAGCTCCGTCATCTGTGTGAGCTTATGATCAAAGGTTGTGATCAGATAATGCTCCTCCCGGTTTTGCAAAAATGCCTCGCACTGGGAAATGATCGTATCGCAGGCAAAGTCCGACATAAAAAGTCCTGCGGAAGCCTTTTGGCGCTCAAACTCAATAATCTGGTCAAAATAGTCGCCGGTCAAGGCGATCAAGGCAAGATAATCCTCAATATCCTGTTTTTCGTAGAAACGATATTCTTCGTATAGAACAGGCAGCTGTGCCTGGATCCCGGTCGAGGGACGCAGGAGTTCATCATAGAATGTAAATTCAGACGAATCGCAGGTCAGCTGCAGATAGTCTGTGAGAATCTCATAGTCGAGCTTTTCCCGCGCAGAAAGGCTGTCATAATCGAAGGTTTTTAGGACGGCGAGCGCATTTTCCAATGACGCGCGGGACTCATCTGCCGCTTCTGGCGTGAGACTGCCGAGACTGATCGGCGGGTCTGTGATGCCGTAGTCCTCCGGCTCGGACAAGGTAAAATGAAGATTGATCGTATTGGAGGAAATTTCCGTGCGGAAAAAATGCTCGGAAAACTCGTCAAAGGAAAGCGCTGTCTCCGTACCTTGGGCGGTGCCGGGAAGGAGCTTGGCGTCACAGCCAGTAAGCAGACAACATACAAGAAGAATGGGCAAAAGAACCCTCTGCCTGAAACGAAAATACAAAATACAAACCTCATGATAAGAAGGGAATTAGCACATCGTATGAAAAAGAACAGGGACTTATGCGTGATGAAGTGATAAGGAAAAGCCCCTCGGGCATACGATAAAAAGAAACATCAGAGGGTGGTTGACCTATGAATTATCTGTGGGCATTTATGATACTCGTCGGAATCGTGTATGCATCGTTTAACGGCACCCTTCCGGCGATCACGGACGCGGCGCTTGATTCTGCAAAGGAGGCTGTTACGCTGTGTATCGCAATGACGGGCGTGATGTCGTTTTGGGTGGGATTGATGAAAATAGCGGAAAATTCCGGGATGATTGGCGGATTGTCGAGAAAAATGGAACCGTTGCTTAGATTTTTATTTCCGCATCTGCCAAAGGAACACATTGCCAATAAATATATTGCGACAAATATGATCGCCAATATGTTTGGGCTTGGATGGGCGGCGACGCCGGCGGGGCTTAAGGCAATGGAGGCGCTTGAGGAAATCAATATAGAAGAATGCAAGCGCAGGGGGCGCACCAAAAAACGGGCGCCGGATATTGCCACAGATGAAATGTGTACCTTTTTGATCATCAATATTTCATCCTTACAGCTAATTCCGGTTAATATCATTGCCTACCGAGGGCAGTACGGGAGCGTAAATCCGGCGGCAATCGTCGGTCCGGCGCTGCTTGCGACCTGCTGCAGTACGTTGGCGGCGATCATATTTTGCAAAATAAAAGAGAGGCTTCGGCGAGAATGAACGTAATGCTGTTTTTATCAAATGTGATGATACCGCTTTTGATTTTTTGTATTGTCGGCTACGGTATCTTAAATAAACAAAATATCTATGAGGAATTTATCGAGGGAGCGAAGGACGGATTCTCGACGGTCATCGGCATCATGCCGACACTGATCGGACTTATGGTGGCAGTCGGCATCTTAAGAGCGTCCGGATTCTTAGAATTTTTTGCAGGGCTTTTTGCTGCTTTCACAGACCGCATCGGCTTTCCGTCAGAGCTTCTCCCGCTCACTGTTGTCAAAATGTTTTCCTCGTCTGCGGCGACAGGACTTTTACTGGACCTGTATAAGGAGTACGGCGCGGACTCCATGCTTGGGAAAATCGCTTCGATTATGATGAGCAGCACGGAAACTATTTTTTATACCATGTCCGTCTATTTTATGACGGCAAAAATAAAAAAGAGCCGTTACACACTGGCAGGAGCGCTGCTTGCAACGCTTGCCGGAACGGCGGCGAGCATTGTGCTTGCCGGATGGATGTAAGGGAAAATAAAAATTGGAGTTCTAAAAACCATGGTAATAGCATAAAGTATAAAAGAGAGCAGGGAAAGCAAAAAACAGATTTGACAACCATAACAAAAAGGATTATAATACCCTGTAAATAAAGTCAAGACCGATTTGGCAGACTTATATTACCGCGGGATGGAGCAGTCTGGAAGCTCGTCGGGCTCATAACCCGAAGGTCATAGGTTCAAATCCTATTCCCGCAATTCATAGACTGATAGCTTTTGCAGATGTTGTAGAAGCTGTCAGTTTTTTGTTTACATAAGAGCGGTTCACGGAGCGTGTCGCCCGTTGTTTGACATAAGAGTGGTTCGCGAAGCGTGTCGCTCTTTGTTTTTCATATAAGAATAGCGCTCTGCCAGAGGAGCATAAGCTTATTTTGTTGAAAAATTTATGATTGTCCGTTATAGTAGTAAGGATAGTATCACTGCTTGGGTGTACTTACGAATATTGATGAAATACATAAGAAGGGGAGAAAGTATGAACAACAAAAAATTACTTTATGTGCTTGTGCCGGTTGTAATCTGTGTTGTGGTGCTTGGGATTCTTTTGTTTCCAAAAGGTAATCCGGCGCCTGCAGACGGCAATGAGAACGAGGTAGTGGCTGTTACGGAAAATGATGTGACAGAGCTGCCGGAGGAGACAGAGGAGAGCGACACACTGGTTTTGGATGTTCCCGGTACTTATAGCGATCAGGCAGAGTACAAGGAGCTGACCATTACGTCACCGGATGTTGTGGTTGAGAATGTATCTGTAGAGACCCTAAAGATTGACGCCGCAGTAGGGGACGGAGATGTGACTCTTAGAAATGTGACGGCGGCAAATCTCCAGATTTACGGAGGCGGTAAGAATTCAATCCATATAGAAAGCACGACCGTGGAAAACATGGTGGTTGCAAGAAAAGAGGATGCCGTTCGTGTTGTTTTGGACGCTGCATCATCTGTCAATATGGCATCCCTTGACGAGCAGACCGTTTTGGAGGCAGAGGGACAGATTGCCCAGCTTCAGGTAAATGCAAAATCAGAGCTTACCATTAAGGGAAATGTAGAGAAGATGAACGTTGCAGATGCTGCAAAGGAATCATCCATTCTCGTAGAGGGAAGCGTTGCAAGTCTTATTTCAGAGACGAAGCTTGCAAATTTAACCGGTAAGGATAAGGTTGCGGATTTGCAGGTAAATGAAAAGGCAAAGCCGGGTAAGACAGGTCAGACAGCAAATAAGAATAAGAATCAAAAGAATCCGGGAAAGCCGGCAAATAAAAATAATTCCGGCTCAAATGCGGGGGGACAGAATAATGGTTCCGTAGTAGACGGAAATGTAAATCCGCCGCAGGGCGGAGGCTCCGGCGGCAATTCGTCAGGGTCAGCTCCTTCCACTGAAAAAATCGTTATTGAGCGTGTGCAGAGTGAATATGCAAAGGTAATCGTGACCTTAAGCGCTCCGACGTCAGCACCGGTCGCAAAGGAACAGATTTCGATTCTCTGCAACAGCGGTGGTTCCGATATGACGATTTTAAATGTAAAAACGACAGACAATAAGACCTATGAGATTTCAACCGCAGTGTATAAGGATAATGATTATGAAATCTACATGACGCTGCCGGACGGAACAATGATCAGCAAGGTATTTGAGGTGCGTAATGACGCGCCGGCGCTCACGAAGCTTGAGGCAACCAGAATCAATGAGGGAAATGCGGATCTATTCTTCGTTTCTGATTCTTCGGGAGAGTTTTATTATTTATTGCAGGAAAGCTCTGCATTAAGAGCAGCCCGCAGCGTACCTACGGCAGATCAGGTGAAATCACAGGGAATTAAGACAACCCTGAACTATCAGGCAAACAATATTCGTATCTCCAATTTAAAGACAGACGTTGGATATGAGGTATATTATCTCGCAGTGGATCACAATGGAAAAGAAAGTCTCGTACAGGGACCCGTTTATATCGCGGCGACACCTGCACAGGAGGCGCAGCAGAATGCGATACAGATTGTGGATGCAAAGGCAACAGACCGTTATTTCGATATAACATTAAGCGGCAAGCCTGCTGAGGAATTAAGCCTTGCAAACTTTAGTATTTCCTGCCCGGCATCCTCAAGCCTTCACCTTGGAAGAATGGAAAAGTTAAGCCATACGCAGTATCGCCTTCATATGCAGGACGGCTATTTCTTCCAGGATATGAATAATTACACCGTAATCATCACATACAGTGATAAGAGTATCAGTAAATATAAGTTCTTTGTAGACCTTTCATGGCCGACCTTCTCTATGCCGACCGTGACAAGAAATTCTGATACAGAGGCGATCTTTGACTTCCAGTCAAATGAGAAGGGAAATATGTGGTATCTATGCCTCGATAAGGATATGCTGAACTCGGATGTGACCGTGGATCAGGTACTCTCACAGGGAACGATGATCAGCTTTGTGGAAGGCAATAACCGCATAACGCTAAATGGCGTAACGGCTGCAAGTAAGACAGTCTTCTACGTTTATGAGGATTTGCTTGGGAACAGAGTACAATTTGTGGATGCTGTAAGGATCCCGGAAAAGTCTCCGGAGGTTCCGCAGCCGCCGCAGGATACTGTACAGATTACGAACATTACTGTTTCTAAGGATTATGGTCCAAAGAATGAGTGTACGGTATTGTCGCTCACATTTGATTATGACGTACAGGCAGACCAGATGTACGTTTCCGCAGACGATATTGAAATTACGCAGAATGGAAGCAGCACCGTATATACGGGTTCCAAGGATATTGAGGTTTCCACAAATGCGAATGGCGTACAGATTAAATTTATTAAAAATCTCGGAATGATTCTTCCAAACGGGGAGTATCAGATCAAGGTTAATTTAAGCAAAGGAACTGCAACCAAGACCTTTACGGTCCAGTAATAAAATAACGGATGATATGCACCGGGGGGGGGTTATCCCTCCGGTTCGACAAAAGCGCCTTGCTGCAAGAAGTATTCTTTTGCGGCAGGGCGCTTTTTTATGACAGTAGGAAATTGCGCTGCAAATCCTATGTCATAAAAACACACGTTTGTTCCTTTATCGGAAAAGTTGGATTTTGCCGTTTTAAAGTATCTGTATTTGTTGTAGAATGAAGTATCAGAGCAGCCTCTTTTGAAAGCTGCTTCGGAATTGACAGCAATTAATCCGGAAGGAAAGCGTTTGACGGATGTGTCATGCTATTGGTCATTGATGCAATGGGAGGGAATGATAATGACGGAAACAGAGAAGTTTTTACAGATGATACGGGAATCAGACAACATTGTGTTTTTCGGCGGCGCAGGCGTGTCCACAGAGAGCGGCATCCCGGATTTCCGCAGCGTGGACGGATTGTACAAGCAGAAATATGACTATCCGCCGGAGACGATTTTAAGCCACAGCTTTTATATGCGTCATACGGAGGAGTTTTACCGCTTTTACAGAGAAAAGATGCTGTGTCTGGATGCAAAGCCGAACATTACGCATCAGAAGCTTGCGGCACTTGAAGCGGCGGGAAAGGTGAAGGCGGTCATCACGCAGAACATTGACGGACTGCATCAGAGGGCAGGAAGCTGCAAGGTACTGGAGCTGCATGGGAGCGTACACCGCAATTACTGCCGCAAGTGCCAGAGAGGATTTGACGCGGAGTATGTGTTAGGCTCTGCGGAACAGGTACCGCGCTGCGACAGGTGCGGCGGAGAGATCAAGCCGGACGTTGTGCTCTATGAGGAGGGGCTGGATCAGCAGACGCTTGAGGAGGCGGTGTTTTATATCAGTCATGCGGATGTGCTGATCGTTGGTGGAACATCGCTTGCCGTATATCCGGCAGCCGGACTGATCGACTATTACAGAGGAAACAAGCTGGTGCTCATCAATAAGACGACAACGCCGATGGACGGGCGGGCAGATCTTCTGCTTCAGGCAGGGCTTGGCGAGGTTTTTTCGCAGATAGAGGGGTAGCTTATGGGAAAATATCATAGACTTTTGGCGGGGGCCGGCATATTGTTTCTGACAGGCTGCGGGGAGGCGGTGACATCCCCGGTCGAGACAGCGCGGGCTTATTTTGAGGCGACCGTACTGGAGGTAAAGGAACATACGCTTTTGGTTGAGCCTCTGGAGGGCGAGGAGGAGCGCAAGTCCTCCGACCGTATCAGCGTCGGGACAGACAGCATCAGTGAGGCGGATTCTCTCACGGCGCTTGGGAAGCTCCGGGAGGGCGATGTCATTGAGATCGGGTATGACGGAATGATCAAGGAAAGTTATCCGGCGCAGCTTGACGGTGTGTTTGCAATAGAAATTATAGAGGAATGAAAGGGGGAGCGGCTGTGGATAAATATGAGGTGGGCGATCGTGTCAGGTTGAAAAAACAGCATCCATGCGGCAGTAATGAATGGGAGATTCTTCGTGTCGGCGCGGATTTTCGATTAAAGTGTATGGGATGCGGTCATCAGATTATGATTGCAAGAAAGCTTGTGGAAAAAAATACGAGGGAAATTAAGAAAAAGCCTTGAATTTAGAGGGGAAACATGATATAGTATATCCTCGTGATATAAAAATTCCTTGTTCACGCAATGAAAGCGTGGACCAGAGACCAAAAGGAGGAAAGAATTCGCATGAATAAGTATGAATTAGCACTCGTAGTCAGTGCAAAGATCGAAGATGATGCGAGAACAGCTATCGTAGAGAAGGCAAAAGAGTATATCACTCGTGCCGGCGGTACTGTGACAGAAGTGGAAGACTGGGGTAAGAAAAGATTAGCTTACGAAGTTCAGAAGATGAATGAGGGCTATTATTATTTTATCCAGTTTGATGCAGAGTCCACGGTTCCTGCAGCAGTTGAGCAGGACGTTCGTATCATGGATAACGTTCTTCGTTTCTTATGCGTTAGAAAAGACGAGGCATAATAGAGAGGATCATATCATATGAATAAAGTTATTCTTATGGGACGATTGACCAGAGACCCTGAGGTGCGTTACTCTCAGGGCGATCAGGCAACAGCAATCGCGCGATATACGCTGGCAGTTGACAGAAGATTTAAGAGAGACGGCGATCAGCAGACGGCTGATTTTATTCCGTGCGTGGCATTTGGACGTGCCGGTGAATTTGCGGAGAAGTATTTCCGCAAGGGAACAAAGGTAGCGATCACCGGGCGTATTCAGACCGGAAGCTACACGAATAAGGACGGACAGCGTGTATATACGACCGATGTTGTTGTGGAGGAGCAGGAATTTGCGGAAAGCAAGAATGCCGGAGGAGATCATTCCGGTTTTGCACCTGCGGACAGACCGTCACCGAGCAGTGCGGCTGGTGATGGCTTCATGAATATTCCGGACGGAATTGATGAAGAGTTACCATTTAATTAATGGAAAGCACCGCGTGATTTCCAGATAACAACAGGAGGTAATTATCATGGCTTTCAATAAAGCAGCAGACAAAGAAGGCGCTCCGATGAAGAGACGCCCGATGCATAGAAGAAAAAAGGTTTGTGTATTCTGTGGCAAAGATAATACAATTGATTACAAAGATACAAACAAGTTAAAGAGATACATCTCTGAGAGAGGAAAGATTCTTCCTCGCCGTATAACAGGCAACTGTGCAAAGCATCAGAGAGCTCTTACGGTAGCGATCAAGAGAGCGCGTCATGTAGCATTAATGCCATACGTTTGTGAATAAGATGATGGAAGGAGCTGTGCGTAGCATCAGCTCCTTTTTCTATGGAAAAAAGGATTTGAAATAAGTTTCTTAATATTTGAAAAGTATCTTGGAATTTGTGTCAAAATCATATAATATGGGTTTGATAAGAGAAGTGGGATGAGTGGTTGGCGGGAGGAAATGATGAGAAGGAATGATTGGATTTTTGGAATTATGGCAGTCGCATTGTCAGTAGGCGGCTGTGGAAACATGCAGGGACAGACCAAGGAAGATGGGCCTGCGGCAGAGCAGGAATTGCAGGAGCACTATATTTCGGCGGAGGAGGATCAAGCTGTGCCGATGGTCGAGGTGGTATACAGTGAGGATGAGGATTATCCGGCGCTGGCTGCTTTCCTGAAGGAATATTACAAGATTCCTGACGAGTACTGCAGTGAGACGAGATATTATTATAATTATACAGATTTGGATGAGGATGGAGAACAGGAGATATTCGCTGTTGTAATAGGAGAATATACCGGACAGCTCTCAGGAGATCCAGCGCTCATTCTCTCGGTTGGGGAGGGCGATGCGTTCGAGGTGATCGAGTCCTTCGCAAGCATACAGACTCCGGTTACGGTCAGCGAGGTCATGACAAACGGCTGGCATGAGCTGATCTATTACGGTCATGGCAGGGATGAGCAGGACGGCTACCGCATTTTCCGCTACAACCCCGACGGCGGTTATCAGACTGAGTTAAGCGAGATCACGGATGAGATAGAGCCTGTGGGAGGCAGGCGTATTTTGTCAGATAATCTGATCGACGATATGGATAAGGGCAATTATCTGACATTGGCGCCTGACTTAACCGCAGGTGGGCGTTAAGCCGGGGGTGGCCCGAAGCTCCCTTAAGAGTCCGATTGTAATTTCGGCGGAGATTTCGGAAGCCCTCTGACAGTTCTTTTCAAACTGTTCAATGCCCTCGTAAAGAGGGGTGTCTGTAATGGAGCGGATCGATAAGAATGGTATTTTATTGACATAGCATACATGAGCGATGGCGGCAGTCTCCATATCAACGGACAAGGGAGCATATTTTTGGCGGATGACACTGCGCATGGGATTATCAATAAACTGTTCCCCCGTGACTGCCGTGCCAAAGCGGATGCGGTGCGCACTGCTTTTGCTGTAGGCTTGTGCAAGGGTAAGAAGCTCTGGGGATGGATGAAAATAAACAGACTTCATCCACGGATGAAAATCTGTCAGAATATCATCTGCCACATCATGATAGGCGACCTTATCAGCAATGACCGTGTCGAAAAGACGGACATCGTCTGCGACTCCTCCGGCAGTTCCGGCGTTTAAGATAACGTCTGCATGAAAGGCGTCAATGAGAAGCTGAGTCGCGATGGCGGCATTCACCTTGCATACGCCGCTGTATAGTACTACTGTCTCAAGTCCTTCGATGGTTCCCTCGTGAAATTTGAGCATTGCACGTTCTGCGATACGCTCATTTTTTAAATGGTGGAGAAATGGAAAAAATTCGGTGTCTCCGGCACAGATGATTCCTAACCTCAATATGTATGACCTCCTTATTTTATATGAGAGCGGCTCACCGAGCGTGCCGCCCGTTGTTTGATTCTAGCATATCCATAAAAGCTTTTCCAGCATATCGCAAACGCGTTTCCGTTAAAAAGGACTTTATCTTGTGCAGTTAAAATGCTATAATTCAAAATGAATAACTATAAGATACAGACTGTCTTTTAAGGAGGTCGGATGTTGAAAAAAAATAATGTGAGAATGTGCGGAAGACTGCGTGCGTATTTGTATTTACCAGTGATGCTTACACCGTTGCTGATCATGATAAATATTCCCGTTTATATGCAGAGTGTAAAGTCCGGATTCGTAGTTTCCGGATTTGTTTTGCTTTATTTTCTGATTACGCTCATTGTGTATCTGCGCAATAAACCGCTGCTGATCGAGGAGCTGGTGAATTTTGCGACGCAGTATGCGACTGTGCAGAAGCAGCTTTTAAACGAGTTTGAGATTCCGTATGCGCTGCTTGATTTTCACGGGAAGATTTTATGGGTAAATAAGCGGTTTACCGAGATCACCGGAAAGAGCAAAAATTATCATAAGTCGATCACCACGATTTTTCCGATGCTGACAAAGGAGCTTTTGCAGCGGGGGGAGGCGGCGGAGGCGATGAAGCTGTCGCTGGGAGAGCGGAGATACCGTGTGAGCATGAGGCGGCTTTATTTTGACATCGCGGAGCATGGTAATCTTGACGTCTCTTTGGAGGAAAGCAGCGAATATATGACGGCGATCTATCTGTTTGATGAGACAGAGCTGGAGCGCTACATGCAGGAGAATGAGGACCAGCGTCTGGTGGCGGGTCTGGTGTATATTGATAATTATGACGAGGCGCTTGACAGTATTGAGGATGTGAAGCGTTCGCTGCTGACAGCGCTGATCGATCGTAAGGTAAATAATTATTTCTCGGAGATCGACGCGCTGGTGCGTAAGATCGACCGCGATAAGTATTTTATCGTATTTAAAAATCAATATATGAAGCAGCTGCAGGAGGATCGCTTCAGTCTGATCGAGGATGTAAAGACTGTTAAGGTCGGCAATGAGATGGCGGTGACGTTAAGCATCGGTATCGGAAACGGCGGCGATTCCTATAACCAGAAATATGAATACGCCCGCATGTCGATCGACCTTGCGCTTGGGCGCGGCGGAGATCAGGTGGTCGTGCGTGACGGGGAAGAAATTACTTATTACGGCGGCAAGAATAAACAGGTGGAGCGCAACAGCCGTGTGAAGGCGCGCGTAAAGGCGCATGCGCTCCGTGAGGTCATTATAAGCCGCGAGCATGTCATGATCATGGGACACAGCATCAGTGATGTAGATTTGCTTGGCGCGGCGATCGGCGTTTACTGCGCGGCGCGCGTGCTAGGCAAAAAGGCACAGATCGTGTTAAACGAGGTGACGTCCTCGCTGCGTCCTTTGATTGAGGGATTTTCGGAGGAGAATGGTTATCCGGCGGACCTGTTTATCCGCAGCGAGGAAGCGATCATGATGACAAACCGCAACACGCTGGTGGTTGTTGTGGATGTAAACCGCCCAAGCTATACGGAATGCCCGGAGCTGTTACAGCGCACAGATACGGTCTGTGTCTTTGATCATCACAGGCAGAGCAGTGAGGTGATCGAGAAACCGATGCTTTCCTATGTGGAGCCGTATGCATCAAGCACATGCGAGATGATCGCGGAGGTGCTGCAGTATTTTTCGGAGAATATCAAGCTTGCGCCGCATGAGGCGGATTGCATTTATGCGGGTATTCTGATCGACACCAATAACTTTATGACAAAGACCGGCGTGCGTACCTTTGAGGCGGCGGCGTATCTGCGGCGCGCGGGTGCGGAGGTGACGAGAGTCCGCAAGCTGCTGCGCGACGATATGGCGGCGTATAAGGCAAGGGCGGAGGCTGTGCGTCACGCGGAGGTGTACCGCAAGGCGTTTGCAATTTCTGTCTGTCCGGCGGATAATGTGGAAAGTCCAACGATCGCGGGTGCGCAGGCGGCAAACGAGCTTTTGAATATTGTAGGCATCAAGGCGTCCTTTGTGCTCACGGAATATCAGAATAAAATTTATGTGAGCTCGCGCTCGATTGATGAGATCAACGTACAGCTGATCATGGAACGACTGGGCGGCGGAGGTCATTTGAACGTGGCGGGTGCGCAGCTTAGCGATTGTTCCGTGGCGGAGGCAAAGCGTATGATCCAGGCTACGCTGGATGAGATGTTAAAGGAAGGAGATATTGTAGAATGAAGGTAATTTTATTACAGGATGTAAAGTCGCTCGGAAAAAAGGGAGACATTGTAGAGGTGAGCGACGGATATGCGAGAAATGCAATTTTTCCAAAGAAATTAGGCGTTGAGGCAAACGCAAAAAATATGAATGATCTAAAGCTGCAGAATCAGCATGCGGATAAGGTAGCGCAGGAGAATTATGAGGCGGCGCTTGCGCTTGCGAAGGAGCTTGAGGATAAGAAGGTGACGCTCAAGATGAAAGCGGGAGAGGGCGGCAGAACGTTTGGTTCCGTATCGACAAAGGAGATTGCACAGGCGGCGAAGGAGCAGCTTGGTATGGAGCTTGATAAAAAGAAAATGCAGCTTGCCGATCCGATCCGGTCATTTGGCATGACGGAGGTTGCGATCAAGCTGCATCCGAAGGTGATGGGAAAGTTTACCGTGCATGTGGTAGAGGCGTAAGGAGGCATGCATGGAAGATGCACTGATTAAGCGGATAATGCCAAACAGCGTGGAGGCAGAGCAGTCCGTCATTGGTTCGATGATCATGGATAAGGACGCGATCATCACAGCGATGGAAATGCTGATCGGCGAGGACTTTTATCATAAGCAGTATGGGATCTTGTTTGATACGATGATCGAGCTGTATAATCAGGGGCTTCCGGTGGATCTGGTGACACTTCAGAATAAGCTGAAGGAAAAGGATGTGCCGCCGGAGGTTGCAAGCCTTGAATTTGTGCGCGATCTTGTGACGGCGGTGCCGACATCTGCAAATGTTAAGTATTATGCCAAGATTGTAAAAGACAATGCGATGCGCCGCAGACTCATTAAGCTCAATGAGGAAATTGAAAATGAGTGCTATCTGGGCAAGGAGAGCATTGATACGGTGATGGATATTACGGAAAAGAAGGTGTTTGACCTGCTTTCCTCACGCGGCGGAGGCGGTGATTATGTGCCGATCCGTCAGGTTGTTATGAATGCGCTTGAGAAAATTGAGAATGCGGCGAAAACCTCAGGCACAGTGACCGGGATCCCGACAGGCTTTATCGATCTTGATTACCGGACGGCGGGCTTACAGCCCTCCGATCTGATTTTGATCGCCGCGCGTCCGTCTATGGGAAAAACCGCATTTGTTTTAAATATTGCGCAGTATGTGGCATTTCATGAAAATATGTGTACCGCTATTTTTTCGCTGGAGATGTCAAAGGAGCAGCTTGTCAACCGTCTGTTTTCGCTGGAGTCGAGAGTGGATGCACAGGTGCTCCGTACCGGAAATCTCTCGGACACAGACTGGGAGAAGCTCATTGAGGGCGCGGGAACGATCGGTAATTCGGAGTTGATCATCGACGATACGCCCGGCATCTCGATTTCAGAGATGCGCAGCAAGTGCCGGAAGTACAAGCTGGAGCATGACTTAAAATTGATCATCATTGACTACCTGCAGCTGATGTCCGGGTCGGGCAGGTCCACAGATTCCCGCCAGCAGGAGATCTCTGATATTTCCCGTTCCCTAAAGGCGCTGGCGCGTGAACTTTCTGTGCCAGTGATTGCCTTATCGCAGCTTTCGCGGGCGGTCGAGCAGCGTCCTGATCATAGACCGATGCTTTCGGATCTGCGAGAGTCGGGAGCGATTGAGCAGGATGCCGATGTGGTAATGTTTATTTACCGTGACGATTATTATAACCATGATTCAGAGATGAAAGGAATTTCTGAGATTATTATTGCGAAGCAGAGAAATGGTCCGATTGGAACAGTCAATCTTGTATGGCTGCCGCAGTACACAAAATTTGCAAATATGGAGAAATGATAAGGCGCCGGTAATTTCCGGCGCCTTGATCCATATAAGAGCAGTTCGCAAAGCGTACCGCCGGTTGTTTATAAACATGATGTGTCAAGCGGCTTTATTGCTGCAGCTTTGTGCTGGTTATAGAATTGGCATTGTGTGGGTCAGCCTGCTGCGTGTGGATTGTGAAGGCTGCCCAGATTACTGCACCGACAGCGAGCAATGAGAGAGCGGCAAAAAACCACTTGTAACGTTTGACGATCTTAACATTTAAAAAAATAAATGATGCGGCAATCTTTAAAAATATGAAAATAATGAATGCAATTAGAAAATAGCCAAACCGTTGATGCGTTTGGGAAGTATTTGTCAATGCGATGACGATTGTCAGGATAATCTCTGTCAAATCAAGCGTCAAGAGTGCAGGTATTGCCTCCTTTTGGCGAATGATAAAAAGGTACTGCATAATTGAATGAAAACCATGAGGATAAAAATTGTTATAAGTAATTCGTACATTCTATTTTCACAGCAATACAGCTGAGCCTCCGGATACCTGCTGAGCCAAGAGCGCTTCTGTGAGGTGAGAATGCCAAATGGGCAGTACGGTATGCAATATATAATATGTTTTTTGCGGTTGTTTTGCAAAATTATAATCAATGGGAAGATGGGTGTCAATCCCTTGATGCTAAAGGAAGGCAGAACCATGTAATGAATCAAAGAATACTGTCGGAATAAGACGAGCGATTTTCGTTGTAAGAGACGCATGGCTTGCTTATAATATAAGTTAGGCAGAAGGTGAGAATTTTCTCGTGCAAGTTTGCGGCTGCAGAGGAAGGTCTGTGAGCTGCGGAAAGGTATGGTTTCTTAGAATGGAAAAGGTGCGTTACATGATTTCCGATGCGGCAAATATTGTCAATGTGGAATCGCATGTGCTGCGTTACTGGGAGGATGAACTGGAGCTTAGCATCCCGCGCAATGAGATGGGACACCGGTATTACACAAAAGAGAACATACAGGAATTTCAGCGGATAAAGGAATTAAAGGAGCAGGGCTACCAGTTAAAGGCAATTCGTATGATTGTACATAACGGTCCGATCGACGGACTGATGCCGGATATTGCAGAGCCTTGTGATGATGTAGAGCTGCGGGTGGCGCAGACGGAGCAGAGTATTCTTGACAACACGGACAAGATGGCGCAGTTTACGGAATTGATGACGCAGATTGTCGGAACGGCAATGGCGGCAAATAATCAAAAGCTGAGTGAGGAGATCAGTGGGGAGGTCGGCAAGCAGGTGCTAAAGGAGATGAATTATCTCATGCGGGAGCGGGAGGAACAGGAGGAGGAGCGTTTTCGCAAGCTGGACGCAGCGATTCGTGAGAGCCTGCGGAGCAAAGAGGAAAAAAAGAAATTTTGGAAAAAAAGCCAGAAGAAAAAGGGTGTCGCAAAATCATCAAATTAGATGATTGAGCGGCACCCTCGCTCTATAGT
>ERZ772969.676-NODE-676-length-30708-cov-15.881610_pt1 | contig 30708 bp, 20 predicted proteins | sample MGYA00511676_ERZ772969 | MGnify/ENA primary metagenome ERZ772969 (study PRJEB29015, sample SAMEA2737651) | human gut metagenome | biome: human gut; feature: human-associated habitat; material: faeces | place: China | collected 2012 ... | reverse complement strand
TGATGTATGCACACCTGCTTTTCTCATATATGCTGTCGTCCGTACGTTAAGAATGCGTGCTAAACAACAATACTACTTCTCATTCACAACCGCATTATCCATAACTATATTCTGTGCTTTCTTTACAAGCATTGCCTTTACTATTGTATTCTTGTCAAACTTATCTGTGAATGTTGTTACCTGTGAATAACCACTGTCCTTTGCAAACTGTTCAAGGTCATCTTTATATTCATATTCTGTTATATCAAGTCCTTCTTTTTCTGCTATTGCCTGATATATAAGCTGCTGGCCTGCTGATGCCTTTACGAACTCATCAAAGGTTTTACCATAAAGATTCTGGCAGTATTCATCATTAGTCTTTCCCTGAAGAGTACTATAAAAACTGATTGATTCTTCAAGCTTTGATGTCTGCTGTGCAAGGAATTCTTCTGGGTATCCTGTTACCTTACATACATCAAGAAGCTGTGTAAGAATAGCCTCATTCTTTGCTTCACTCACCTTTGTATCTATAGTTGATTTAACATCGTTCTTAACATATTCCTTATATGAATCTACTGATTCAAGACCAAAGTTCTCTTTTACAAACGAATCTGTGAGCATAGGAACATTTGGCTGCTGTACGTAGCTCATGGTTAGTTCAAATACCACTCTCTTACCTGCATAATCAGTATACTTAGAGTTATCTGGCATAGTTACTGTTATAACCTTTGTCTGACCTGCTGCCATACCATATAATTCATCTGCAAGACTCGTTCCTGCAACTGGAAAAGCATCCTTTCCAAGAACCATACTATAATCAGAACCCGTGAAATCATCTATTGCAAGTCCACCTGCTGTTCCTGAATAACTAAATGTTACTTTATCTGACTTCTGAGCCCCACGGTTAACATCTGTATATGTAGTTACATCATTCATCTGCTCAGATATCTTGTCATCTATAACCTTGTTAGTTATGGATGTGACATCAACATCGGCTACTATTCCCTTGTAGTTTCCAAGCTCAACATAATCTGTAGGACTATATCCATAATCAACCTTTATTTTACTATTACATGCTGTAGTCATAAGCATAGAAACAACCATAGCTGCTGCTACTGCATATTTAACGCACTTTCCTTTTAATACTTTTCTCATAACCTGTCTCCATAAATATATATTATGCCGGATTGCCGACTTATAAACTATACCATAATACAGCCTCTAAAGCCAGTATTACATAAATGTTTCACAATATTATCACAAAAGCCGCCATACAGGATATAAAGAGTTATCTCATCCTATATAGCGGCTTAAATGCTACTAATCAGAAGATATCCAGAATCTGACAGATATAAATCTGATATATAACATTATATTTATCTTTACACTAATTAATCTAATGATTAAGCAATCTTAGACTTAGCAACTTCTGCTAACTTAGCAAATCCTTCTGCATCATTAATAGCCATCTCAGCTAATACCTTTCTGTTAAGGTCGATGTTAGCTAACTTTAAACCATACATGAACTTGCTGTATGAAAGACCATTCATTCTTGCAGCAGCATTGATTCTTGCGATCCATAACTGTCTGAACTGTCTCTTCTTCTGCTTTCTACCCTTGTAGCTCTCTGTAAGAGCTCTCATTACAGACTGCTTAGCAACTCTGTACTGCTTAGATCTAGCTCCTCTATAACCCTTAGCGAGCTTTAATACTCTATTATGCTTCTTCTTTGCGTTCATACCGCCTTTAATTCTTGCCATTTCTTAATTTCCTCCTAAAATAATCAATCACAGACACCCATATCTTATAAATATGGCATAATCTTCTTCATTGTCTTTACATTAGTTGCATCTGTCATAGCTGCATGTCTAAGATTTCTCTTTCTCTTAGTAGTCTTCTTTGTAAGAATATGGCTCTTGTAAGCTTTCATTCTCTTTAATTTACCTGTTCCAGTTACTTTAAAACGCTTTGCAGCTGCTCTTTTTGTCTTTACCTTTGGCATAATAATCCTCCTAATTTAATTCTCATATGGAATAATATTTTAACGTTTTTCAGTTAAAAACATAGTCATGCTCCTGCCTTCTAACTTTGGAGCCTTATCTACTACTGCTATATCACTTAACTTCTCTGCAAAATCTTCAAGTATATGCTTGCTTGAATCAACATGAGCCATCTCACGTCCTCTGAATCTGAGTGATACTTTAACCTTATCGCCTTTCTCTATGAACTTCCTTGCTGCGTTACACTTAGTGTTAAGGTCATTCACATCTATGTTAGGTGATAAACGAACTTCTTTGACTTCTATTGTTCTCTGTTTTTTCTTAGCTTCCTTTTCTTTTCTGACAAGCTCATACTTATACTTGCCATAATCCACAAGCTTACATACAGGTGGCTTTGCGGATGGAGCTATCTTTACAAGATCAACCTCTGCCTCTCTTGCTAACTTCATAGCATCCTTAGGAGACATAACTCCAAGCTGCTGTCCTTCTTGTCCAATAACACGAACTTCCTTATCGCGGATCTGCTCGTTAATCATTAATTCGCTAATAGTAGTGCACCTCCAAAATCAAAAAAAGTGGATAGTCAGACTATCCACTTTTTAATCATAATGCATCTTAATTGCTGTTTATCATGCATATTCTTAAAAATATAAACCCGAGTCGCCTTCGTGCGCTAAGGTGAGAGTGGATACTCTGCTTCGTTTAACAACTATTAGAGTTTAACACTAATAGTTATAGCTGTCAACTATATTTTTAAACATTTCAAACAAACATTTCAAATATTTCAAATTTCTGCAATACAAAAATGATACATTATTTTATTTTTTATCTTACAACTGACTTTCTTCTTAATACTACGAATGCAAGACCTGCACATGATACAACTGCGAATAATACATAGAGTGCTATATTATACACATCACCTGTATTTATTGTGTTATCTGATGCCTGTCCATTTCCTGTTGCTGCTACATCTTCATAGCATATAGCGTATGTAGAGAACTTATCTGTTGTAAATGTAATAACTCCGTTTTCGCAGCTTGTTTCAAGTGCCTCTGCTACACCATCATGAATTCTTACAACTGTATATTTTCTTTCTACAGATGAATCTGTATTCTTAAGACTTTCAGGAATATCAAGCTTAACAACAACTCCAGCAGCTGTTTCTGTTACTGATACTTCTTTGAGACTTCCAACTTTCTTTAATAATGTAAGATCAAGATATGCTCCAACTACACCATTGTTAAGAACTTCCTTAACCTTATCCTCCACAAGCTTCTTATCGCTTTCTGATACTGTAGCTGTTACATCTTTGACCTCCATAGATACCGAAACTGTACTTCCGTTTTCTATTTCTTTCTTTTCCTCTTCTGTGAATGTGATTCCGCTCACTGGTACTTCGGCCTTTATATTGATGCCATCATCAGCCTTAATTACCGCATTTACCTTATCTGAATCTGATGTGCTTGGTGTATCACTTGGTGTATTTGGTGTGTCGCTTGGTGTATTATCTCCTGGCTTATTATCATCTGGTGTGTCACTTGGTGTGCTATCTCCTGGCTTATTATCATCTGGTGTGTCGCTTGGTGTACTATCTCCCGGCTTATTATCATCTGGTGTATCGCTTGGTGTGCTATTTCCTGGTTTATTATCTCCTGGTTTATTATCATCAGGTTTATTATCTCCCGGCTTATTATCATCAGGCTTAACATCTGAACCAGTTACTACCTTACCATCTACAACAAGTTTTATATCTGAGAATGTTACATCTGCCTGTCTTGCTACAAATAAACCTACATATACATAATCCGCATCTATTGATGTAAGCTTGAAATCAAAACCACCTGATATAGCAGCATTATCGCCAAATGTACATGCGTATCCATCACTGTTGCTCTCAATCTTAAGTGCATATGTCTTACCAGCCTCTACTGGATTCTCTAATTTACCACCATAGCCTAATGCGCCATCTTTTCTCTTAAAGCAGTTAGCTGTTCCCTGCTGGATACTTCCTGCTGCAACATAATCTCCAAGAGCTGACTTATCATTAACATCAATATACATAGCATCTCTTGCCATAAGACCAAATGCCACCTGATTGTGTTTATTAATGCTGTTTACTGTTGCATTAGCTGTTATTACAAAGTTACTATCTGCTGGTACTTTATAATAATACATTGCCATTCCATCTGTTGTTGATGATATCTTTCCCTTACCATTAACAGCAATGTGAATGCTTCCATCTTCATTGCCCTCAAGTATAAACTTATCCTTAATAAGATTTGGATCTCCGCCTATATCTCCAAATATTGAACCCTTGAAAACTCCTGCATCTTTCCATAATTCACTCTGCTTAAGTTCTCCTGAATATTCAGCTTCCTTATAATCAGGATTAGACTTAAGTACATCAGCCTTAACAGGTGCTTCCTTAGCTGTTATATGTTCTGATATTCCAGCTACCCCAAGTTCCTTAATTGTCTTAGTTACAAGATAAGCATTATATGTTCCACCATAAATGTTTGTATGTGTATTATCAACGCTTGTAGCCTTAGATGATGTCCATGCATGAAGGTTGACTGTCTCATCTGGTCCTAATGTATCATATAACTCTTTTGTCATCTTAGTCATATCAACAACTGGTATATTAAGTTCCTTACCAAGATTCCTTATAGACTGGGCATAATCTCCACCCTTGAAATCACCACTATCCTTTGTGATATGAAGATTACTGTCAGACCATTCTGCTGTAGCAGTTCTTCTTACTATAGGTGTACAGAGAATAACTGTTGTACCAGCTGCCTGCGCAGGCTTAATATAGTTTTCATATAATGAGTTAGCAAATGAGCCAGCTGTCTTATAATCACCATTAGGGTCTGTATATCTGTCTGCTTCTGCCTTTTCATCATTATGACCAAAGCCTATAAGAAGATAATCACCCTGCTTCATACCGGCTGTAAGTTCTTTATACTCCTTATCATTAACATAGCTCTTAGAACTTCTTCCTGATAAAGCTATATTCTTCACTTCATATGTTCCATCAAGATACTTATCAATCTGTGTACCCCATCCATATCTTGGATAATAATAATTATCAGCAAAAGAACTTACTGTAGAATCACCTATTATCCATACTGTAGGCTTGCTGCTGTCTTTATTAACTGCATCATCAGCCATAGCCATAACGCTCCAGCCTATGCTCATAACAAGCAGAAGCAAAGCGCTAAGCAGACAACTTATACGTTTTCTGTTTCTTTTCTTCATCATAAATAACCTTCCCTTTCTTTTTTGGACAATCTGTCCTTTTTATGGAATTATAAAGTATGAACCAATGTCAAGGTCAATATCTTTTTGCACATTTAATAATGTATTGTACATAAATCCATACATTATTATATTTCAAAAAACATTCAGGCAAATAATATTCAAGCAAATAATATTCGAACGAATAATATTCAAGCATTCAAAAACCAGACACACAACAACCTAAGTCATTGTGTATCTGGCTTTATTCAATGCCAATCAATACTAATCAATTCTAATCATCACTAAAACTAGTATCTATAACTATTATATTATTTATTAATCAGCCTTTTCTTTTTTCTATCTTCATACACAAGAAGTACTATTCCAGCTAATGCCATTGTAAATGCCACACTATATCCCATCACGTGATATACATCTGCTGTTTTTACATCATCTTTAGAAGCATCTGGATTTTTATCGTCAGATGATATAGCATTGTCATCTTTCTTACTGTCACTACCTGACGTAGCTCCATCATCTTTCTTATCGCTGCCACCCTGTTCTGGTGCTGGCGTTGGATCCGGTGCCGGCGTTGGGTCTGGCGATGGTGTTGGGTCTGGCGATGGTGTTGGGTCTGGTGCTGGCGTTGGGTCTGGCGATGGTGTTGGATCCGGCGCTGGTTTCTCACTCTTATTAAGTTCTTCATTCTTAGCACTTATTACACCTAAAAGGCTCTGGCCTTTTGTTGTCCAGTACACTGCATCTTCTGTGAAGCTGCCATTTGCATCTGCTGCTTTAGCAGTAAGCACTCCATTCTTATCAACAACAAACACCTGCTGTCCATCCGGATTAACACCCGCTACTCTGGATGGTGATTTAACAGCCTTTGAAAGTGATATATTCATATTCTGGATCTGCTGTGCAAAGAGTTCTGCTGTTATAAAACCACCAAGCTTATTGCTATGTGTGCTGTCTCCTGCTGACATAACCTGTGTACCATTAACAGACTTGCCATTAGCTGCCTTTTCATCTGCTTTGTATGCTTCCTCATACATATTCTTTGTTATCTCAAAACCATCAATAAGTAATACATCCTGTTCCTTTGCAAGCTGTTTAACTGCTTCAACATATGCATTATTTTTAGTTACAAGTGTTCCTGTTTCCGTATCTGTTGAATCATGATGTGGTTTGATAGTACCATCACTAGTATAATAAAGTCTTGATACTGGTGTTACAAGAACTGGTATTGCACCTGCTTCCTTTGCCGCATCAACATATTGCTTAAGATACCATTTATAAGTACCACCACAATCATATGAATAGAATGTATCTCCATACTTTGAAGTAAGTGATGATGGTGTTGCCACTTTAGTTCCTGCTGTTACCGGATATATTCCGTTGGCATCTGGCTGTCCAAGTGGTACATATCTATCTTCAATATATCCTTTTCCATTGGCACAGTCATTGTGTCCAAACTGTATAAACAGATAATCACCTGCTTTAATATTGGCTTTTATCTTATCTAATGAGCCCTCATTGATAAAGTTTCTGCTGCTTCGTCCTCCATTGGCATAGTTCTGCACCTTAACCTTTGAAGCATCAAAGAACGCCTGTAAATATTCGCCCCATGAACCTTCAGCCTGGGCCTTACCGCTCATATACATACCTGATGCTGAATAATCCTTAACAGTTGAATCACCTGCTAAAAATACATTTACTCCATCACCAAGTTCTATATCTGTTGAACCTGTAGGATCTTCATATCCATCTCTTACATATGCCTCTGCCTTATATTTTACTGCTTCTGACTTAACACCACTTAAGTTCTCTGGCACAACTTCAACTTCAATATGCTTTCCAATAGCATCCTTAGAAATCTTATATGTATTATCCGCATTGGCAGTTGACGATTTTACAAGTGTTCTGCTGCCATCCTCATTAACAATATACCAGTGGATTACTGATGCATCATTTTTATCATTCTTCTCTCCAAGCGAGTATATAACAGTAAGAGTATGTCCTGGATATGGTGCATTGATATCTCCATTATCAACAAGATATGGTTTCTTTACAAATGCTACTGTGCTCTCACCAGCCACATAAGCATCAGGTGTCCAGCCTGAAAGATAATCATTCACAACATCTTTCTTTGCAACACTTTCATCTGTTGTAACTCCTGTTACTCTCTTAGAAACATCTACTGCTGTTCCATCTGTATAAACCGAATTATATTCTGTATAACCAGCCTTCTCCGGCTTATTGCCAGACATTTCAAACCAGCCTTCATCCTTAATGTAACTACCATTTATCTTAGTATTAAGGAATGTTACTTTTGCATCCTGACCCCAAGGTCTTCCAAGATATCCTGCACTTACCTCAAGTTCATCACTGCCTGTTATTGTACAGTTTCTAAATACATAGCCAATCTTAGTTGCTGCAGCAGAGGTTGGCTTATGTGCTGTAATATAACCACCTGTAGAGCCAGCACTGTAACCTGCGAATCTAAGCTCACATCCATCAAACACTGCGTTTCCATCACCAAATATGTAATCTGTATTACCCTCTATATGGCAGTTTTTAAAGTACATATTAGTTGCTGAATTGCCAGTATATAATGTATCCTGGCTTCCAAGAAATGCACAGTCTGTGAATTCAACCTTATCAGCTTCTATAGCCATGGCTGTTGCTCTTTCTGTTGCTGCCTTTGATGTAACATCTGTTGCGTAGTTTCTGTCTGGATTCTTATTTTCTGTAGGTGTTACACCATCTTCTATTTCTTCATCTGTTAAATAACGGTTAAAAGAAGCTTCAAACGTGATTCCATCAGCACTGAATCCTGTTGCTGTATTTTTAAGCAGTACTGAACAACCCCATTTTGCTGCAGCTGCCTTCTCGTACTTGTCATACGCATTTTCAGCATTATAATAACCTTTAGAATCTATGCTGTAATACTCATATCCTATTCCATAATACCATGTAAGAAGTACTTCTTTGCCTGATGACTTTTCATCATTTACAAGTCTGACATATGGAGTTGATATTATAACCTGTTCTCTATATGTACCAGGTGCAATATGAATAGTAACTCCATTATTCTCATCAGGAGCAGGTGTCATTAATGATACTGCTGATACTGCTTCTTTTACTGTATTATAGTTTACATTTCCTTTTTCTTTATATCCGACATATATATCAGATACTCTTTCAATCTGTTCCTTATCTTTAGTTGACACCATTAAGATGTCTTTAGTTACATCCGCATCATTGACTACTATATGTGTTGTTGTTCTATATCCATCAACTGCTGCTTCAACTTCATATGAACCATTTCTTAAAGAAACTTCATATCCATCTGATGTAACCTTTCCTGTATACACATACTTGTCATCAACATTGATAAACTTAATATCTGTAACTGCTGCTTTAGCATCTATATCTGTAAATCTACCTGTTACCTTATATAACTTCTTAGCAGAAACACTTATATCTTTAGAGTAATCTGTCTGGCCTGTAACCTCTTTGCCATCAGCTACTTCATAATCATTAACTCCACTAAGCTCAACTGTATACTTAACATCAGGCTCAAGTGTTGCTTTGAAAGCTTTGTTATCATCAAGCTTAAGAACCACATCATCTGCTAATGAAGATGGGTCAGCTACGAGCTTAACTGATAATCCCGATGTATCATAATCTGCTGCAAAGCCTGTAACCTTTCCTGTATATGTATATACTTTCTTTTCTTCTACCTTTAATGTAACTCCTGTCTTGCCTGTCAGAGCTTCATCTACAGTTGTTGTAACATTCTTTGTATCAACAGAAAATCCATATCCTGCTGCTCCGGATAAAACTGCTGTATAATCACAACCTGCTGCAAGTGTAGCTGTAAATGTATTGCCTTTTACATCTGCATCATATGTGATATCGTTAACATCATCCTTAAACAAAACCTTCAGACCGCTTACCTGTACGCCTTCTATTGTTCCACTGACTTTTACTCCCGGAATTCTTACCACCCTGTTATATATAGGTTTTCCTGCTGCTGCATCTGTATACACCTTATATGAACCACTATACTTAGCTACGAATTCATACTTAGCTCCCTTGTTAGTAAAGCTTGCTTTTTCTACCTGTTCATTATCTTCACCAAGATACTTAAAAAGAAGTGTTCCATTAGCAGCATTGCTTGATGCCATGTATACAACTATCTTATCTCCGGCTTCTACATTGTTAATAGCAATGTATCTTCTTCCTTCTCCTCCTGTACCATTACAGTAGTACATACCGGATGCTGTATATCCATCATCATATGCTGTTGTTGCTAACGCATTGCTTCCATAGTTTTTGCCTGATGCCGAGAACAATCTGTCATTGGCATTATGATTGATTGTAAGATCACCAAATGTTGTTTCTCCGGCAACGAATTTACCATCCTTTGAAACATTGTCACAATTCTCCCAGTCAGCAGCAGTAATATGATTATTATACTTATCTGTATCTGCTTCCTGTACTGTTCCTATGTCCCATACGTCAATCTTTCTTTTTGACGCTTTTGATTCTGCTGCAAATGCAGTTACATCTATGCTTGTAACAAGCATAAGTACTGCACACAAAAGACTGCTAAGACGTCTTTTAGTTGTTTTGCGCATATTGACCTCCCTTTCTGCCTTTAAAGGCATTATAACATTATATATCTGCATGGATACTGTCATGGTCTGTTTATAAAACCTTTTTGATATCCATAATACAAACTATAAAGTATGAACCAATGTCAAGGTCAATATCTTTTACATATTTAATAAAGGATTGTTTTTATATGCGAACATAATATCTCATAATTCACTGTTTTTCATGCCGTACAGGAACACTCATAAGAATATACATCACATGATCATCACTATCATCATCCTTAACCTTTGTTATAACTATACCTGTTATATCACCATCAAGGACAAGATTATGCTCTTTCATATACGCAAGATGACGCCCTATCATAATCTCCTTAATCTCATCCTGTGAATAATCATATATACTGCTTAACCTTGCCGGCACCTTTGATATACCCATAACTGACGGCTTAGGAATATACTTCTGTGCATATTGGTTAATATGAAGATGATACTTTTCAAGATGCTCTTCCTTAATCGAATAACCACAGCTTACAGTAAAACGTCCTGCTTTCATCTCACTCTCAGGAATTATGTATATATGCTGTATTTCTGGTGAATTGTATAAAAACTCGCTTAGCTGCTCCAGTCTTTCTGGCTCCTGAAGCAGCTTTCCGCCATTCTTATATAAGACATAATACATAGGAAGACTTTGCTTTTCATATATATCTGTATTAGTTGCCGCCTTATTCATAAGCACACAGTCATCCTTAAGCCTGTGTCTTAAATACGTCATATAGGCTATCTGCCTATCCATCTGCTGCATGTGTTCCTGACACGCCTCTATAGTTTCATCAAGCGTATAATTCTGCATTTTACTTATCTGCTCATGCGTAAAACCATACTTTATATGCATTTTAGCATTGAGCACGCCAAAAACTCCATCATCATCGTAATACCTGTATCCACTGTTCTCATCCCTCACAGCAGATATATAACCCATATCCTCATATCTTCTCACCGTATTTGTAGATACGCCAAGAAGCTTTGCAAGATCACTTATCTTATACCTCATATATCTTTTGCCTCTTTCATTTGTACACATTACTTTATATCATCATAATATCAGCACTATAATACTATTTCAATACTGTTTAAAGACAACATTTCCATAAGCCAGACTATATCATGCCCGCTTACATAAGCTCAGCTATGCCTGACAGTCTCACATATCTGTCTGATATACGGTACCATGTCGGAAAATCAACGACTCCTGTCTGTGGCATGTTGTTAATTCTCTGAAACTGTCTTACCGCTTCTGCTGTCTGCTCTCCATATATTCCATCAACCGACAGTGGTGGTATAGCTTTGTAATAATCTCCTATGAGATTCAGCTGCTCCTGAAGCTGTCTTACTTTCTGACCCGATGACCCTATATCAAGATTGGCACCAGGCCATGATGAAGGAATACCCTGTATCTGCTCTGCTGTATTTATATACATATCATCGCCATAATAATATCTTAATATATCGATTGATGAATATCCCTGGTCACCAAGATACTTACTTCCCCACTGTGTCATCCAGTTCGGACAGCTTGATTTTTTTCCATCACAGTACTGTGTAAGTATTGGCTGCTTAACATTCGGACGTGAAAGATAATTATCAAATATTTCATCTACTACATTTGATATACTCTCAAATATATTTCTGCCATTCACCCATTTATGATCAAATGCTGTTGAAGATGTTATAGTAAAATTATAACTCTGGTTTCTATACCATTCTGTATACACCCTGTTCAATGTAAATGACATGATTGCAAGTATATTAGCCTCTAACGTCTGCCTTGGCCATGTTGAATATATCTCGCTGCTTGCAACATTTTTAATATAATCCTTATACCTGACATAATAATCAAGCGCCGTTGAATCAGTAGGAACACCATCATGCACAACTATAGTTTCAGGAATAACAACACGGCTTAGTACTATCTCACCAGACTGGTTAAGTGGCTTTATCTCACTCTCTGGTATCTTGGCTGGATAGTTTCCATACAGGGTATTAACCGGAATAACTATATTATCTTCCGCAACTGCATACTCATTTTCATTAAGATATACATCCTGTATACTCGTTTCCCCTGAAAAGACATCTATTCCGGATATGTTAGTCTCCTCATATCCGTTGGCACTGACATCAATCGTATATTCTGCAAATGGCTGTTTTTCCCCTGGCTCCATGCTGTACTCTATCGGTGGTGCTAAAAGTTCATCAAGATTAACCGCCCCCTCTGAATCCGTTACAAGTTCATTTATTATCGAATCCGGATTACCTGTGTATGACAGAGTGATTCTTGCATTTGCAAGCGGTGCTCCCTGCTGTTTATCATATACATTTATGTGCATCTTCCCTTTATCTATCATATCCTGTGGTGTTTCCATAGTATGAACATACACCATTATACCCCCATTCTGTATACACCTATATACAAAAAATTAATATTTTTTCATTATTATATGTATCTTTATATATTTTTATGAATAAAATAAAATGATAATTCCCTTAGGAGCGGATATGTCAAAATATAAAGTAGCTCTTGATGCAGGCCATGGTGGCAGCGATCCTGGTGCTGTTTATAATGGCAGACAGGAAAAAGATGATACCCTCGACCTTACTCTGGCCATCGGCGATATTCTTAAAAAAAATGGAATTGATGTTTTCTATACAAGAACTAACGACGAATATGAGACACCTTTTAAAAAGGCAACTGATGCTAACAACTCAGGCGCTGATCTTTTCGTGTCAATACATCGAAACTCTTCTGAAAAGCCCAACCAGTATTCTGGTGTTGAAACTCTTGTATACAATGATTCAGGACTTAAGTCAGAGGTTGCAAGAAACATAAACAACCAGCTTGAGAATGTTGGATTTAAGAATCTGGGAGTTGATACCCGGAAAAATCTTGTGGTACTTAAGAGAACTACAATGCCAGCTGTCCTTGTTGAAGCAGGCTTTATAAATAATGAAAAAGATAATTATATATTTGACCAGGAATTCGATAAGGTTGCAAATGCTATAGCTGATGGAATATTAGAAAGCCTCCCTATTGGTTCACGCAACTCTAATACTCACCATTCAAACAGCAGCTACAACAAAGCTAACAACTCCAATAATACCAGCAGTTCCAATAATACCAATAGTTCCAACAATACCAACAGCTCCAACAATACCAACAGCTCCAACAATACCAACAGCTCCAACAATACCAATAATTCCAGCAACGCCAGCAATATCAACAGTTCCAGCAATGCCAGCAATTTAGGAGCTTCTAGTACTTTCTATGATTCTAGTAGTTTCGGAAATTCCGGCCATTCCGGTAATTCCGGCAGTTCCTATAATTCCGGTAATTTCATCGGCACAAGCAGTTCTATTAATAGTGATAATGCCTCTTATAGATATGATATAACTCCAAAAACAGAGACAGAAAGTATTACAGAAGGTATTAACAACTCTGATAATTATACTGCTGACACCGGATATAATCTCTGCAATGATAACTCCTGCAACAGCCTACACAATAACTCCTGCAGCAACACCTGCAATAATTCATATATACATCAGCCTCTCTACCGGGTTCAGACTGGTGCATACCACAATAAAGATAATGCAGACCGCTTATTAAACTCTCTACTTATAGATGGCTTCCCAGCTTTTATAATATATGAAGATGGTTACTACAAGGTACAGGTAGGTGCATTTGCCGAACTATCCAATGCAATCAAAATGGAACGACGGCTAAGAAGATTTCATTATAGTACCTATATCGTTGTTTAGATAAATTAATTACTATGTTGATAAACAGACGTTATAAAACTTTAGTGGTATTATATTAAGTAATGCTTTAGTTATCAGAAAGCTGATTGGGTATTTCTAATCACAATCAGCTTTCAAAATATGACTCTGATTGCCATTTTCTCATATTAGGTCAAATCTTCCTCGATTTTCTTTCTTATTTTTTTGACTCACTTTGCTATTTTCTCATATGGGGTCACAATCCCAATATATAACCCAATTTTTCTACTGAACACTTCAACTAATCTCTTCGACCAATTATTTCAACAAATCTCTCCAACAAAAGCTAACAAGCACAAGGGGGATTGAGTGTAAAAGCACTCAATCCCCCTGCATTCCCCATCTGTGGTTCCCCGTTGTTTTGGTAAGATTTTTTATTATTATATTTCCTAGTTATGCATCCTATACAATGCCCTCCTGATAACAAACCCGGTGGCATACCAAGAACATCCTTATAGCATTCTTATAGCACCCTCTACTCAGCCTTATAGATTGTTGCACCATGCCATTCTATTGAATCAATATCCTCAACGGCAACTACCTTCTTTAATCCATAGGTGATATCATACAGCTTTGTCTTTGCATTTCCTGATAAATCAGATAACTTAGTATCTGCCTCTACAACTGTGCCATTCTTAAGTGTTACTGTTAGAGCATTTCCTTTTTCAACTCCGAAGTACTTAAAGTCAATATCTCCAGTTCCCTTAAGAGCCACCTCGAATCCATTAGATTGAAGATCTGTGATTGTCAGATATTCGCCATCCTTGTATACTGACGGAACCTGTACATCCGGCTTTGAACATATAACTCCTGTACTACTGTCTTCAACCTGTGTTTCAAATGACCATTCGCCTGTTGCTATCTGTCTTTCTTCACGTTTTTCCTTATCTTCTGTTGCATACGCGCATCTTAAGTTTTCTGTTGATATTGTTATAGTACTTCCTACGAATTTAGTACCATCATTATAATCAAGATTCATCTCTGCATATATTTCTGTTCCATCCTCTGACATTCCATTAAAGAATATTGGCAGATATCCTGATCTGGAATCTGTGATAGAGTTGCCATTTAAGCTTACATGGGCTTTCTCAAAGTTGAACGAACCTATTATTGGCTTCATATCGCTTTCGTCATTAGGAATAATAGGGCTTCCATCCTTTGACTTAAATGTTAAGCTTACATAGAATCTTGAACCACTTGCAACATAATTGCCCCATATAACATCTACTGTTGAATCCTTTGAATTCTCCATATTATTACTGCTATATACACTTACTGTACTGTCATCATCCATATGAGATGAGAAGTTAACATTGCTTTGTGGCTTAAGATATTTCTGGTATGCATATGCTCCTGTATAAGTAATTCCTGATACTGCAAACACAACCGCTGCTGCCGCCGCAATATTTCTATACACCTTATACTTCTTATTCTTTTTTAAGCTTACACGCTTATTCCTTGTTGGCTTTGCCTGCTCTACCCATTCCTGATTAATATAATTCATTGAATTAAACAGCTTATTCTTATCCATAAATACCTCCATTCTGTTGCCTCTACGCAACCCCTTAATTCATAACTCAACATCATTATTCTCAAGAAAAAGCTTAAGCTCTTTTCTCATTCTGTGAAGCGTTACCTTTACTGTGCTTTCACTTTTTCCTTGTAGCTGTGCTATCGTTCTGATTGGTTCTGAATACCAGTACCTTTGTATAAACATATTTCTCTTCTGGACTGGCACACCCTTTAAAAACTGGTCAAGCAACTCTCCAAGCCTCTCTTCATCCCCATCTGGTAAATTATCCTCTCTGCCGATGCATTGTTCCATCTCTGATGTAAGCTCTATTACATTGGAACTCCTCTTTAATGCTTTATCGTGCTCTATTCTTTTACATATCAGATGTCTGCAGATAGTCGCTGAATATGCAAAAAGATATTTAGGTCTGTTCTGAGGGACTGACTTCCACACTTCATAAAATGTATCATTCACACACTCTCTGGCATCCTCTTCACTATCCAACATATTCATAGCCAGTCTCATAAGCGGCCTCTGATACTTATCCATCAGCTCACTCATAACACTCTCATCTCTGTTGACTATTAAATCAATTATTTCTTCTTCGCTGCGCACTTTTTATTTTTCCTTAATTCAGATTTTTGAAAGCTTTCACATATATAGTACGATTTTATTTCATAAGGTTACATTTCTCTGACTTTTATTCATATAATGATACCAGGGTCAAAAGGTCTAAACCCACATGAGCTTGCTCATAGGTGGGTGAGCGACCTTGGAACCCGCCCCAATATGCGAATATTGGGAAGAATTGTGGGAGTGCGTAACACGGAACAATTCGTAGGTATCAAAGTAGGGGGCTTTTGACTCCGACATCATATAACCTTTAACCCAAACGCAACTGCTAACAAAAATTCCCGGACAGATTATTAATAGCCTTATCTGTCCGGGAAAATATTATAATTATCAACGCATTACAGCATCAGCTCTTTCTTATATCACCATTCGCCTCAAGCTTAAGATTATGGCTTCTATAACTTATATCAGCCGCTATGCCATACTTTATATTATTCATATCCTGCGTATCTAACTGTAGGTTTACATTCACATAATTGTTATTTATAACTGCTGTTGTTACCATAATATGCATACTATCATATAGCTTGTCTTCACCTGTGAAGCTTATATTAATATTGCCTATCTGCTGTTTATTATTATCACTTTCCTGATAATCACTAGCATCATTGGCATCAGCACCCATCCGGTTGAACACAAGCTCTATTCCTGTCAGTCTGTCCTGACTATCCATGCTTATATTATATGTTGTATACACACCCTCTGCATATTCACTAAACCTGCTCTTCATCTTATCAGCGGTTATTCCATGAACATTAAACAAGGAAATGTATGGAAGAATAACCGGATCCTTATACATTTCTTCAACAAATGTATTAAACCCAGCTATTAATGCTTTATCGCTTATAGCTGCACTATCCTTAACAGCTACTTTATACCCTTCCATAACGTGTGTCAGAGCTGCCCTTAATATCGGTTCTGTCTGGCTAGAGTCAATTTTGGCAAGACCATATTTTAGTATATCATTCTTATCTACTACCAGTGTGCCATCTTTGACCTTGGGCATATCCAGTACTATATTATTATTTGTAGTAACTATGCTATATTTCTGACTTCTATTATATGCATCTGGTCTGTAATCCACGCCATCATAAACACACTCCGATACGGTTATCGCACCTTCATATGTATGATTCCCCATAGGATCAAGCTGGCTTATTTTGTCGATATAATTCTCTATAATGCTTTCAAGTATCTTCTGTGACTGTTGAATAACCCTTAGTGTCTTCTCCTCTTGTGATGCATATAGGTGTGGAATTCCATACCACACAGTCAGCCCGGTAATTATGGCAGCCATAAGCACAACTGTAATTATACGCCTTATTTTCCACATTTTTTTATTCATGCTAATCCTCTCTTCCGGTCATATATCGCACAGATAAGGATATGCTTCTGCACACCAGTGCATCTATCTATGCGTTATCCTGCATATCACTCACTTTCCGCTTACTTATCGCTTACCTATCACTTAATTATCACTTACTTTTCCTTCTGATAGCAGACGAATTCATAGCATATGTCAAAGTAAGTATGTTCTTCACTTCTGGCCGTAACCCTCCAGCCATCAAGCTTATCAAAATCTGTGATATATGTGTCTGCCTGATACTTATAATCTACTCTTGTTATATGTGCTGTATCACAATATGGAAGAAACTGTTCATATATCTGTCCGCCACCTATTATATAGACATCCTTACTGTCATAGCTTTTAAGCTGTTCCAGCACCTCTTGAACACTATGGCATATAAGCACATCCTTAGCTTTATAATTCAGGTTATTAGTCAGTACTATGTTCTTTCTGCCCTCAAGTGCTGACTGGTTAGGAAGGCCTTCATAGGTCTTTCTTCCCATAACTACAACCTTTCCATATGTTTCCCCACGAAACAGCTTCTTATCCTCCGGGATATCCACAAGAAGTCTTCCATTATTACCAATCGCCCAGTTATTATCTGCAAGTGCTATTATATTCATATCAATCCTCTTTCCTGTATTACAGCTTTCCGCCAACCCATGCCGGTACATAACCTTTAACTTTAATACCCTCCTGAGTATATTCTTCACTTTCAAGCTGTCCATACTCTCTTATAAGCTGAAGCTTTCCTGCCTCATTATATGGAAATACCCTTTCTATCTGGATTCTGCTCTTAAGGATAATATCCTGTATATCCATCAGGAAATTATCCAGTCCCATACCAGTTTTTGCTGATATATTCTCTACATAATCAGCTTTACTATCTTTAAGTATAGGTATCTCATTGAATTCATCACATTTGTTAAAGAGTGTGATAACCGGCTTATCGCCTACATCAAGCTGTTTAAGAGTATCGTATACCGTTGCCATGTGTCTCTCATAATCATCATTAGAACAGTCAACAACGTGTACTATCATATCTGCATATTTAGCTTCTTCAAGTGTACTCCTGAAGGCCTCAATAAGATTATGCGGAAGCTTTCTTATGAATCCGACTGTATCTGTTAAAAGCACTTTTTCGCCATTCGCAAGTTTAAGTGCCCTTGTCGTAGGATCAAGTGTTGCAAACAGCTTGTCTTCTGATAACACACCAGCATCTGTAAGCCTGTTAAGAAGTGTTGACTTTCCTGCATTAGTATAACCTACTATGGCAGCCACAGGTGTTGAGCTGTTCTCTCTGTTCTGCCTTTGTATATCACGATGGCTTTTTATTTCTTTTAATTCTGCTGATAAGTGGGATATTCTGTCACGTATTATTCTTCGGTCCGTTTCTATCTTCTTCTCACCAGGACCTCTTGTTCCTATACCACCACCAAGTCTTGACAGTGTTATTCCAAGACCTGCAAGTCTTGTTGACCTGTACTTAAGCTGTGCCATCTCAACCTGTATCTTACCTTCACTTGATGACGCTCTTGCTGCAAATATATCTAATATAACCATAGTTCTGTCCATAATCTTTGTATCAAGAACATCTTCAAGATTCCTTAACTGTGCAGGAGACAGCTCATCATCACATATAATACCTGTTGCTCCAAGCTCCTGTATCATAGCTCTTAACTCTTCAAGCTTTCCTTTTCCTATATAAGTTGCAGGATGGAAGCTGTCTCTTGGCTGTATCATCTTTCCAACTGTAACTGCCCCTGCTGTCTTTGCAAGCTCAGATAGCTCCTCAAGTGATTTCTCACAATCATCTGCCGGGTCAAGCTCCACACCTACAAGTATAACTCTTTCCTGCTCTTCATCTGTTACATATATCGCCATATGTTCCTCATTTCTATCATTTTTATTATCACATTGCTTATTCATTATGACATTTATTCATAGCATTATTTATCCGTTATGTCATCTATTCTTTGTATTATCACATACAACATATTTTATAATGCACTGTCATTACTATCTTTACCTGTCTCCTTAGATGTTTCAGCTCTTGATGATATATAATCACTCAGATAATTCGATACTTCCTTTTCCTCTGAATATCCTAGTATATTCCCTGCTATATCACCAGCTTCTTTCATACTCCATGATGCAATCTCTTTTCTTACCTCAAGCACACGGCTTACACCGACTGAAAACTCATCAAGACCAAAAGATAAAAGCAGTGGTATCATGCGCTCATCTGCTGCCGCCTCACCACACATGCCTACATCAATACCTGCGTTATGCGCACATTCTATTATTCTTTTAATACTTCTTAGAACTGCCGGATTAAGTGCCGAATACAGATATGAAACATTTTCGTTACCTCTGTCAACAGCAAGCGTATACTGCGTAAGATCATTAGTTCCTATAGAGAAGAAATCGACCTGCCTTGCAAGAACATCTGCCATAATAGCCGCTGCTGGTGTTTCTACCATAATACCAACTTTAATATCAGTATCATACTTAATATCCTTCTTATCAAGATCCCTGCATATTCCTGCTATAATCTTTTTAACCTCGTTGACCTCTGAAATCGATGTTATCATAGGTATCATAATTCTGATATTACCGTAAGCACTAGCCCTTAATATAGCCCTTAACTGTGTCGTAAAAACATCTACCCTGTCAAGGCAGAATCTTATCGCCCTGTATCCTAAGAATGGGTTAGTTTCTTTAGACAATCCCATATATGGAATATCTTTATCTCCGCCGATATCAAGTGTTCTTATAGTAAGTTCCCTTCCATCAAGAAGAACTGCTGCTTTCTTATATTCTGTAAACTGTTCTTCTTCTGTTGGAAGCTTGCTTCCATTCATAAAAAGAAATTCAGTCCTGAACAGTCCTACACCTTCTGCACCATCCCTGACTGCCTTTGCAGCATCAAGTGCATTGCCTATATTAGCAGCCAGCATCACACGTCTGCCATCTTTAGTAACTGTTTGTTTATTGATATATTTCTTAAGTTCTATAACACTCTCATCGTACTGTTTTTTCTTTTTGGCGTATATCTTTTTAGTTATGTCACTTGGAGATACAAACACTTCACCATATGCACCATCAACTATTATGTCTTCTCCATCCTTAACCTCACTGCATATACCCTTTACACTAAGAACTGCTGGTATCTCCAAAGCTCTTGCAAGTATCGATGCATGTGAGGTGTCTCCACCTTTTTCAGATATAATGCCTGCTATATGCACAGTATCCATATTCGCTGTCATAGATGGATGTATCTCATCAGCTATAATAATCGTGTTATCAGGAAGCTGCGTAAGATCAATACTCTTAACACCAAGAAGTATTGCTGTCAATCTCTCTCTCATATCTTCAATATCTGTTACACGCTGGGCTATAGCCTCGTTATCCATACTTAGAAACAGCTGCTTCAAAGATTCGCAGGCCTCATAAAGGGCTGCCTCTGCATTAATATTATTCTTCTTTATAATATTACAAACCTCTGACGTAAGCTGTATATCACCAGCTAAATATTCCTGGTTCTTAAGAACAAGTGCATTCTTATCATCGCCGTTTAACTTAGCTGTCAGCTTCTCTATGAATTCGTCTGTCTCCTTTATGAATGTGTCCACTCCATCCTTGTATCTTTGAAGTTCTGCATCTACATCATCTATTTTATACTTTTTTACCTCGCACCCTGTATTTTTTAACACCAGTGCCTTTCCTATACCTATACCCTTAGATGTACCTATTCCCCTAAGCATACATACCTCCTTGTTTTGCGAAGCAAAATGCGACTGCCCTTGCAGGAGCAGAGGTATTCACCTCATTGTTTTGCGAAGCAAAATGCGACTGTTATTTATTAAATACATATTTGATCATATTTGTAATAGTTTCACTTGTATTCCTTGAATACACAACCTCCCTTGCCATAACAGGTTCATCTGTTATTATATTATCAATACCTTTATTAGCAAGATTCTTTATAGATGTATCGTTATTAGCTGTCCATGCATATACCTGTTTACCAGTATTATGTATGGCATCCACTGTTCTCTTTGTAAGGAATGAAGCGTTAACACTAAAGAAGTCTACGTTGGTATTCTCATAAAATCTTCCATATGCAACAGACAGTATATATCCAGTCTGTATATCCTCATCCATGCTCTTAACTGCAAGAAGCGCATTATAATCAAATGAAGTTATAACACAATTCTGTTCCATGGAATATTTCTTTATAAGCTCTATAACCTTTCCAGCTGCTATGCGGCTATCCGCTGATGACTTTATCTCAACATTAAGCTTTATACTGACAGGACTGCTTTTAACAAGCTTTAACACCTCTTCAAAAGATGGAACCCTTTCACCCCTATATTTTTCTGAAAACCAGTACCCGGCATCAAGCTTCTTTACTTCCTCATATGTCATATCTGTTATATTCTTAGCTACACCTGTTGTCCTATATGCTGATGCATCGTGCATAACTACTATATAACCATCGCTTGTCATCTGCACATCAAGTTCAATATAATCAGCCATATCATCTATGGCACGCTGGAAAGCTGCCAGTGTATTCTCCGGTGCTTCCCTTGATGCACCCCTGTGTGCTGTTATCTTAGTATCATGGAATATAGCAACTCTCTCAAAAGGGTTGCTGTTAAATGTTAACACCACATATAACACATCCAGGACTATCGACATCACTAGAACAAATGAATATATAATCCTGTTTATCCTTGCGCTTCCTTCATCTATATCAACAAACTCAAAATTAATATCCGAAAGATTCTCATACTTGTAATACATATATGATATCATAGAGAATGAACAAGGTATAGATAAAAATACAAGAAATAATCTTACTATCGTCCTTAATGTACTAAGCACAGAAAGATACACCGCACTACCCATATAAGCAAGATCAAGCAGTTTAACTCCGGCAATCAGTACAACAGATATAATTATATAAAATGTATAAATAGCCGCTAAAAGTGCAAGATTATATAGTACAACTACACCCACTATCTTCAGTACATTATTTTTAACAATGCTTCTGCTTTTAGCACATGACTGTCTGAAGTTTTTTCCCTCCATCATGTATATGTTAAATGAAAAAATATCACGTATAACAAAGTAAAACAGGCATATTATGATAATTGCCGTCACAATAAATATAACAGTTCTGTTTCGTTTTACCGCACTTTTTATAATATTTTTTACACTTTCGCTAAATATAATATTGCCAGTAACTGTCACATTAATAACTATTATAGATATCAGAAAATATAAAAAAAGCGGTATGCTCTGAATCCTCAACAGCTTTTTAAGCCGCAAAAAGGCATTATATATGTTATCAATAATAGATGCCTGTATACCTTTTCTCTTGGTTTCAAAACATACTGCAAGATATGCCATTTCATATAAGCAGTAAACTATGAATCCTATAACCCCTAAGAGGCAGAATATGATTATTACAGGATTCATAAACGCTTTCGCTATATATTCATTTGTAAGATAATTAATCCCTGTTATTCTCATGCACAAACGGATAACGCCCGTAATAACAGGATAAAACACTGCTAATGCAAGGAGCTTATATGCAAGTTCAAACAACAATACATGTCTTTTACTGCTTTTTAGCAGTTTCATGTTATTTCTAAGACTTTCTAACATATCTCACCCCGAAATCACCTATGGAATCTGTTAAGAAGATTACTGCAGCCTGATGCATGTTTAACTGCATCTCCCATTCTTTTGTTTAATAAACGCTTTGTAAAATGATATGAAAAATCACATACATATGACACAACAAGAACAACTGAAATCACTGTAACCGCTGACATACGCATAGAAAATACTGCCTGTTCTACAAGCCTGTTAAACACTCCGAATATAAGCACTGCCAGAAATCCCCAGCCAATTGTGCTCTGAAGGCATATTATCCCCTTATAATTAAATCTAAGGTGATCATAGTTCCACCATACTTCGCCGAACAGCTTTAACATAAGCTTCGCCGTCATATACTCAAATATTGTTGCACATACAGCACCAAATATATATAATGCAATATAGTTGTTTTGTATAGGTGCAAATATATTGAAAGCTATATATGTTCCAAAACCGTATATTACACAAAATGGCAGCTTTGCAAACCCTCTGTTTTCCCAGTAGCCAAGCTGCTTTCTTATAACTATGCACTCCATTGCCCATCCAAAAAAGCTATATATAAAAAACCAGACTGCAAGCTGGTTAATATTCATTCCCCTGAAACTGAAATCTAATAATATATTACGCATAACACTCCTTAAGTTACGTTCTGTTTCATACCTCTTACAACATAATCTGCTCCATTGATATTATAATATCAATGGAGCAGTTAATTATACATTAATTCATAAGTTCATCAAGTGTTGCCCTTACTGCTTTGATAAAATCCTGTGTATTAAGTGTTACAGGATTCTCTAATGTTGTTATAAGCGCAAGATCCTTTGTCATCTTACCATCTTCTACTGTCTTGATACAAGCCTTTTCAAGTGTATCTGCAAATCTTACAAGTTCAGGAATAGAATCAAGTTCTCCTCTCTTTCTTAAAGCTCCTGTCCATGCAAATATAGTAGCTATAGGGTTAGTAGATGTTTCCTCTCCCTTAAGATGCTTATAATAATGTCTCTGTACTGTACCATGTGCAGCTTCATATTCATAGAAGCCCTTAGGTGATACAAGAACTGATGTCATCATGGATAATGAACCAAATGCTGTAGCAACCATATCTGACATAACATCGCCGTCATAATTCTTACAAGCCCAGATATATCCTCCCTCTGAACGAATAACTCTTGCTACTGCATCATCTATTAATGTATAGAAATATTCAATGCCTGCTTCCTTAAACTTATCAGCATAATCATTATCATATATTTCCTGGAATATATCCTTGAATGTATGATCATACTTCTTAGATATTGTATCCTTAGTTGCAAACCAAAGATCCTGCTTAGTTTCAAGAGCAAAGTTAAAACAGCTTCTTGCAAAGTTCTCTATAGAATCATTAAGATTGTGCATACCCTGTATGATACCAGCACCCTTGAAGTTATGTATAAGCTCTCTTGTTTCGTTACCCTGTTCGTCTGTGTATACAAGCTCAGCCTTTCCTGCTGCTGGAATCTTCATCTCTGAAGCCTTATATACATCACCATATGCATGTCTTGCTATAGTTATAGGTTTCTTCCATGTCTTAACATAAGGTTCAATACCATTAACAATGATAGGTGCCCTGAATACCGTACCATCAAGAATAGCTCTTATTGTTCCATTAGGGCTCTTATACATCTCCTTAAGGTTATATTCTTTTACTCTTGCTGCATTAGGAGTGATTGTAGCACACTTTACTGCAACACCATACTTTTTAGTAGCCTCTGCTGAATCTATAGTAACCTGGTCGTTAGTATCATTACGATGAACAAGTCCAAGATCATAATATTCTGTGTTAAGATCTACATAAGGAAGTAAAAGTTCATCCTTAATAAGTCCCCATAACACTCTTGTCATCTCATCTCCATCCATCTCTACGAGAGGTGTTGTCATTTTTATCTTTTCCATACCGCAATCCTTTCCATAATGGCAATTATGTCCAAAATATATAAAAAATCTGCCTTTAATTATAAAATATTTTCATGATTTTGTAAATGCCTCATTTCATTCTTGTTATATTACCAGCAATATCTATCTTCCATATCTGTACACAACTATCATTGCTATAATCCTTAAGACTTTTTATACTATATCTTCCAACTGTGTCATACCATGCTTCATCTCCTGATGTACGCCGTATAAGTGTATCAAAGTACATTGTTGATGCTGCCTTTGTTATATTACTCTCAGAGTTGCTTTCAGGTATTACTTCTTCCCATATTGCATAAAACCTTGTATCTTTTTTTATTGATATTTTATCACCTGGATCATAAGTGTTTATTCCATCTGACCAGCCAGTTAATTCAGAGCCTGGTTTCGTTACCTCATCTTTATCTGGTAATGTAATTCTACTTTCTTCCCACTTCGCATAAACAGTTTCGTTACATACATATGGATAACTGTAAATATCAGCTTTACCATCACTATTATACCAGTAATCATTCACATCAGCCATTTCTTCAATATTAAGACTGATTTTCCAGCTGCCATAACTATCTGGTCCATACTCTGGTCCCCGGTACCTGATTCTTATACTGTTAAGCTTATTAACATAGACATCTACATAGTTATTATCATTTGAATGTGGTAAAAACCATATTTCCTCGTTATCACTGTCACCATCAAGAGTACTCCACTCAACATTAACAGAAACCTCTTCATCTGTACTATTATAACCATCATAGTAAAAATACAAATTGCCAGTATATGGTCTTGTTAATGTTACTGTTGAAATAATAGAATTATCAGCATTAGCATCTGAATAATTATAACTTTCATTTAATATACTTCCCAGACTGACTTCATTTCTTTTTTCTTTCAACATATATCCTTTAAACTTATTAATCTGGACTATATCAGATAATAACAGTCTGTCATTATAGTTATCATCATCATAAAAAGAAGCTTTATATTTCTGTTCAGGAACCGTTATATCAGGCAGTCCTTTCCTGTAAGATACCATAACTGATTGTGTTCCCCTTGTTGTTGCATCCTCCTGCGATAATGTCAATATGAATTTTCTTGATATATCAACATATTTTTTACAAGCCTTTGTCACTGTATATCGTAACGACGAACCATCTGCATATGTATCTGGAAACTCATATAACGTGGCATCCCACCTTGAATCCTGTTTAATATCTTCAACTCCAAAACCAAACGATGTACCACTATCTACATGCCACAGAAAGTTCTCCCAATAGCCATCAGGTGCTTTCTTTGTTGGTGTATGCCAGTATGTGCTTGAGTATTCACCCCATGAACCATCCTCATTCTGATACCTCACATATATCTCCTGGTCATTCTGTATTTTTAATCTGGCTACACTTATATAACTAGTTTTTGCACCACTTACTTTATAGGCAAAGGATGTTCCATCATCAAACTGTTCTGGCATCCTGTATAGGTTTGAATTCCATTTTGGATTTCCAGTTATATTCTTAGTATCAAATGTATATGTTGAACCACATAATACATTTTCAGTTATTGCTGACGTGTCATCCCATCTTTCCCACGTACCATCCTGATTCTGATATCTTATATATACAGTCTGCTTATATGATTTTATAGCCTCTTTCTTTTTAGTATGAATATAAATGCTCCGGCTCCTATTCATAGTCCAGTAGTTATCCCATCTTTTACATGCTTCATTCCATGTGGAATCATACCATTTTTTGTCACCTTCCTGTATATAATCAAGTTCATATCCATCTTTAAGATATATCCATGTAGGAACCAATGTACCTTCTTTATATGTAATAGTCTGTCCATCTGAATACCGCATATCAAGACCACTCGTGCTGTGTCCTATAACATCACTGACTCCAGAATCCCATTCGATGTTAAAGTTGCATGCCCATCCTAATGTGATAGTTAATGGTTTTCTTTCACCGGAATATTTATCTCCATCATAATTGATATTACAGCCAGCTTCAAACAGGTAACCGCCAAGCATTTCCTTAACATTGTTGTCTGGATTGTCCCAATTGTTATAGTTTTTATAGCCAGTGAAATCCACATTGAATATACAGCCTTCTTTCGAAATATTGTATACACGAAGATACGGCGTATATCCACGACAGTTCACATGTTCTGTAAATGTTCCTTCATGCGGTGCCTCATTATCACTATAAAAAGGTATATCATCAAAATATATCTGTTTATTCTTATCATTCATATATACCCATTGTAAATCAGCTGTGCCACCGGCAAAATCAACGGTTATCTGTCTTTTAAAATCATCATCTGTATAACTGCCCACTTGATACGCATATGCCAGACCTACAAATGATAATAACAACACCAATACCGATAATATATATAATAAAGTCACTCTTTTTTTGTCCTTCATAGGACATGCTGCCATATATACACCCCCTTTATTCCACTATTCCAAGACATGTAAACACAACGGAACCACATCTATATATACCCATAACCCCCTGAAACATAGCTGTATCTGCGTTAAACAACGGACTCCCCATTGCATCAACCAGGCAATCAAGAATTTCGGTTTTATCTGAAACTGTATAATATCCTTTATATGTATGATAACCACAATGCTCATCATACATAACCCTTGTTGTCATAACCTCTATAGGATATGGACATTCCACTGTACTTCCTGTATTAACATCCTTTCCCATCTGTGCTTCACTTGCGTTTTCACCATATTGCAGTACGCCATTAGCTATATAGATTTCATGTCCATAAGGACTATCTGTTATGGCTGGTTCCTGCTTTTCTTCTAGTTCTGGTTTATCTTCAGGCTCTGGCTTTTCTTCGGGCTCTGGCTTCTCTTCGGGCTCTGGCTTCTCTTCGGAATCTGGTTTATCTTCAGGCTCTGACTTTCCTTCTGAATCTAGCTTCCCATATTCTTCTTGTTCTTTTATATCTATATCTATTCCTGAATCTGCCTGTTCATTTGATTCTTCTGGCTCTGCAAGGTCTGATTCTATTTCTTTTTCAGTTTCTTTTTGTTCTGCAAAATCTGATTCTATTTCTTTTTGTTCCTTATATTCTTTTAGTTCTGCAAAATCCGATTCTGATACTGTTGCTTTTTTTGTCTGTATCGTTTCAACTGCAGCACTATTTTTTTCTGGCACTTTGTTTTTAGCATCCGCATTCTTCTTAACAACGGCTGCAGCTGCTAATAAAGCTCCAATTGTCACTATTATTAATATTATTTTCAATAAAATATTTCGCTTCATTCTCACTTTTTCCTTCTTTATATTTATCTTATATTTGTTTTATATTTGTCTTATATTTATCTTATATTTGTCTTATATTTTTTTAGAATAATATGCTTATGGGTACTGTCAAATATCATCGTTCGTCCACTTTGTCTTATACTTTTTATAAAATAATATGTACACAATCCTGTTATATCTAAGCATGACATGCACAACATGTCTTATATAAGCGTATTGATATTGTTAATATAATATTAAGTGTCTTGTGGAAATTAATATGAATCAATGTGACATTACGTTATATATTCACATCAGATGAATAGTTTTTATTAAGATTACCAGATTAAATATTCTTTATGCTGTCAATAATATCTATAGAGTTATTATCCTGATTTTGTCATCTTGTGTTTATATCAGGAATGTCATATATATTCTTCCAATCAATCATCTCCTGTCTTTTTGTTACCGCGCCATAACTTTATTATTTAAACTAAACATATCATATATATACTTAATTGTCAATATCATGGGTATTATTTTTTTATTATTTATAGAACACGCAATAACGCATAATATTATTACATTTTCTTGTATTAAATACTCTGGTTTGTTATAATTACATAATTGATTTATAAGATATATGTGTCAGAATTTTCTTTTGACCCCCATATCTTTATCTCACAAACAACATTTAGTTTAGGAAAGGACGGTTTTGTAATATGTGCGGTTTTGCTGGATTTACAGGATACCTTGAGAATGGTAAAGATGTTCTTACTGATATGATGAATAAAATTATCCACAGAGGTCCCGACAGTGCCGGTCAGTATATAGATAACAAGGCATATATGGGCTTTAGAAGACTTTCAATCATCGACCTTGATAACGGAAGCCAGCCTATGTTCAACGAAAATAAAAAAATTGTCATCACTTTTAATGGTGAAATATATAATTACCAGGATTTAAGAAAAGAGCTTATTGAAAAGGGACACACTTTTGCAAACAACTCCGATACAGAGGTTCTTATTCATGCTTATGAAGAATATGGTGAAGATATGCTTAATAAACTTCGCGGTATGTTCGCTTTCGTTATCTGGGACAGCGAAAAAGAAACTCTTTTTGGTGCAAGAGATTTCTTTGGTATTAAGCCTTTTTACTACACAATAGTTGATGGAAATATAATATATGGTTCAGAGATTAAGAGCATACTGGCACATCCTGCTTATAAGAAGGAAGTTAACGATGTGGCTCTTGAGAATTATCTCACTTTCCAGTACTCAGTACTCCCTGAGACATTCTTTAAGGGTGTATACAAGCTTATGCCTGGACACTGCTTCACTTTCCATAACGGACAGATTAATATAAAAAGATACTGGGAACCTACTTTTGAGGCTGATGAAAACAAGTCCCTGGATGATTTTGTACAGGAGATTGATGATGCCATGCATGATTCAGTAGAACATCACAAGATTAGTGATGTTGAGGTTGGCTCATTTCTTTCCAGCGGTGTTGACTCAAGCTATGTCGCTGCCACCTTCAATGGTGATAAAACATTTACAGTTGGTTTCGACTACGAAAAATATAACGAAATAGATTATGCAAAGGCTTTATCTGAAAAGATTCAGATAGACAACTATTCAAAGCTTGTATCAAGTGAAGAATACTGGGCTGCTATCCCTAAAATCCAGTATCACATGGATGAACCTTTAGCAGACCCTGCTGCCATCGCACTTTACTTTGTAAGCCAGACTGCTGCAAAGCACGTCAAGGTTTCTATGTCTGGCGAAGGTGCTGATGAATTCTTCGGTGGATACAACATTTACAAGGAACCTCTTGATACTGCAGGTTACAGAAAGCTTCCAAAGGGGCTTCGTAAGGGACTTGCTAATGTAGCACAGGCTATTCCATTTAAATTTAAAGGTAAGAATTTCCTTATAAGAGGCAGCAAGGATATTGAGGAGCGTTTCATCGGTAACGCATTTATGTTTAATGAAAAAGAACGCGCAAAGATATTAAAGAACCCTACTGGAAAGTACGATCATAAAGAGCTTACAAAGCCTTTCTATGATAAAGTTAAGGATAAGGATGATGTTACGAAAATGCAGTACATTGATATCAACTTCTGGCTTATTGGTGATATTTTGCTTAAGGCCGACAAGATGAGCATGGCACACAGCCTTGAAGTACGTGTTCCTTTCCTTGACAGAGAGGTATTCGATGTAGCAAGGACTATACCTACTAAGTATAAAGTAAACAAGTCCAACACAAAATATGCTATGCGTATGGCTGCTCATAAGTATCTTCCAGATATGGTAGCTGAAAAGAAGAAGCTTGGATTCCCTGTACCTATAAGAATCTGGCTCAAGGATGACAAGTATTACAATATGATAAAGAAAGCCTTCACAAGCGAAGCTGCAGAAAAATACTTTAACACTAAGGAGCTTGTTAAATACCTTGATGATCACAAAGAGGGAAAAGCCGATAATTCAAGAAAGATATGGACAGTATATATGTTCCTTGTATGGTATAACGATTTCTTTGGTGATTCTGAATATGCAGCATAGAAATATTGTTGTTTAACACACATTCTTAACGTACGGACGACAGCATATATGAGGAAAGCAGGTGTGCATACATCAACGATGCCAGA